>Ga0325411_1000907_pt1 | contig 32060 bp, 34 predicted proteins | sample PopdelMetagenome_13_FD_206181 | JGI IMG/M metagenome (GOLD analysis project Ga0325411, IMG submission 206181) | Populus deltoides microbial communities from Bellville, Georgia, United States - Xylem-PdIQD-R4 | ecosystem: Host-associated > Plants > Phyllosphere > Stem > Wood/Secondary xylem...
TCAAATGAACTTGGTCAATCTTGGGCTTTAATAGCAATTTTCCCCAGGCATTACGAGGATGAGGGATGGATATCACTCTTAAAATCACTAGACCCTTACCTGATATCTGATGGTGCTGTCCTAATTTATGCTTTATTAAAATTAAAATTAAAGAACTGATCCTAGAGTAGAGTAGTGTAGTTTGAAACTGATGTTATTATTTTTTTCTAAACAAAATTAATTAACTTGTTATTGAAAGTAATAAAATCTTTATCATAGTATTTATTTGTCATTATTATATTGACTAGAAATATGGGTTTTTTAACATTTTGTTAGCACAATAAAATAACTAAATTACTTTTAAAAATATTATTTTTTAAAAAACTAGTATTCCAGAGCTTTAAAATCAAAATTTAAACACATTTAAAATAACTAAAATATTTTTAAAATAAAAATTTCTTTAGCTTGTGTCAACGAGTATTTTCATCTTTTCATTTTAATTTCCTTGTTACAATCAAGCTCACTCAAAAGTTATTTAGTAATTTAATAAACATAAATATTATTAATAAAGGTTGATGACGCGACATGCTTTTCGGGTGACGCATGAAAAGTCTCTGGACAACCAAACTTTGACTTTCGAGGCGGCGTTTGATTCGTTGTGTTGCCTCCTCAATCACTAGACAACACATGTGGTCAATGGACCTTCGGTGTGGCGCCAATAACCTTTTGTTTTCTTGTTCTTTTCTTTCTCCCCTTTAATTTCACGTTTGACCATATAAATCTTAATATCAGCATTTCAATTTGTTTTTTTTCTTCTGATTTGGTCCGTCCATGTTCTCTTGATTATTTTCTTATATGAAATCATTTATAAAATTAGATTTTTTTTATTACATCCTTTGATTTTCTCATATGTTAGATTTTGTCTATATTCTCTTGATTGCTATTTGTTTTATTTGAGATTTTTTTTAAAATTCAATTTTTATGATTTCATTCTTTATTTGGTTTTTTCCTATTAGATTTGATTTCTATTCTTTTGATTGCTATTTTTTTATTTTGAAAACTTTTTAAATTGATATTTTTTTTCGGTTTCATCTTTTAGTATTAAATTGGTTGGGAGTTGAGATTCTTGACTGAGTTTAGGTTTAGGATTTAATGAGTTGTGAGTTTAAGAGATTAATCCAGGTTTAGGAAAACCAAGTTTGCTTGTTTTTTTTTTCCTTTTTTAAAGCTATGTTTTTTTTTCCAGTTTCATTTTTAAGCATTTATTTAATTGAATATTGAACTCCATTATTTTTTTTCTTTGTATAAGATTTTTCACTAATTTTGAAAATGACATAGGTTTTCCCTGTTTTTTAATTTTATTTTTCATTCTTTGTTGAATTTATCCCTTTTCAAATAACTTTTTTTTTAATTAAATGAAATTATCTGATTAGATATAAACACTAGATGCTTACTTCATTATATTTTGTTTGGTTTGCTTCCAGGGTATTTACTTTAGTGGAGCATGCAACTTTTTTTAATGTCGCAGACTCGCAGTGTGGCCTTTTACAACGATGTTAAAAACCATCTCAGTGTGATCTTTTTGGTGGTGGAGCGGTGTCAACAATAGAGTGACGGTGGGTATCCAACAAGCTTTTTTCTTCTTCTCTAGATTATGATATGGGGAACTCATTTTTTATATTTAATTGTTGCTTTTTTTTATTCCTCTATTTATTGTTAAGGCTTTTTTTATCATATTATTAAATTAAACAAGCTAATTGAACCCAGTTAACTCACTGAATCAAGTGTATGATTTCTCTTGCATCTTTAAAAATGTTGGTGTCGCCTAAACATCCTTTCTCCAAATTTGAAAAATGTTGGATACTAACATGCTTTATATTTGTTATCTTGTTCACTTTTAATACTTTGCTTGTTAAATGGTGAATCTAGATTTATGTTGTATAACACTTGGTACAACAAATACCTGGCACTTTCATAGCCCATACTGTATGGTAAAACCGACACCTGAGCTATGCAAGGAACTTGATTTGTTGTTAACATAAGTTATAATCATGAATGCTTGACAACATTCACAAGTATTAGCATTATTCAAATAAGGTAACTAATGTAATCATGTTAACAATTTATAATCTGATTGGAACCTCATTTGTGTGTAGTTTCCAATTGAATAATAAGATTTTATACTATACTTGTTTGAAATACCATTAGTGGATCCTCTAACCTTGACATTTGTTGTTATCATTGTTTAATCCTTACGTTAATCTTCCATCTCAAAGTTCTCATCAACTTCTTCTTCTTCATCTTTATTATTATTATTATTATTATTATTATTATTATTATTATTATTGTTGTTATTGTTATTGTTGTTGTTGTTGTTATTGTTGTTGTTGTTGTTGTTGTTACTATTGTTGTTGTTATCTATAATTTATACAATTAACCTCCCTGTGGTTCGACCCCGGTCTTGCAGGGTTATTTATTACTTCAACACTCCTGCACTTGGGAAAAGACATCAATCTTTTGGTCGTGTCAAGTTTTTGGCGCCGTTGCTGGGGAGGTAAATTCTTGTACAAATTATAGTATTTATTTTATTTTCTCTTTTCACTATTCATGTATCTAACTTTGTTTCTTTTGTTTTGTTTTGTTTTCTTTTACTTTCTTCTTCCTTTTATTCTTTTCTTACATGTGCATGAGAGTGTAGTCACGTACATTAAGTGGTAGACTTTGTAGGGTATCCTCATCATTTTCAGAAAATATGGCCGAAGAAGATAACCAATCGCTTCATAATGAGAATATTCGGGTTAGAACATTTAGAGACCACATGAATCTCACAAGAACAAGTGCACCCTCATGTATAGTTTTCCCACCTGATGCATCTCATTTTAATTTTAAGCCAAGCATTATTCAACTTTTACCATCTTTTCATGGCTTAGATTTAGAAAATCCATACTTGCATTTAAGGAAATTTGAGGAGGTCTGTAACACCTATAATGACACAAATTGTAGCATGAACACCATTAGGTTAAAGCTTTTTCCTTTTTCACTAAAAGATAAAGCTAAAACATGGCTATAAAATTTGAGACCTGGATCCATTCGTGCTTGGGATGAAATGCAACAATAATTTTTAAAGAAGTTTTTTCCGTCTCACAGAACAAACTCTTTCAAAAGACAAATAATCACTTTCACTAAAACACCAGGAGAAACATTTTACCAATGTTGGGATAGGTATCGAGACTTGCTTAATACTTGCCCTCATCATGGTTTTGAAATATGGAGATTGATGTCACATTTTTATAAAGGGTTAACTCCTAGAGATAGGCAAATGGTTGAATTGATGTGCAATGAAACTTTTGAGGATAAAGACTCTAATGAAGCAATGGAATACCTAGACTTCCTAGCTGAAAATGCGCAAAATTGGGACACTACAGGAACTAATGAGGCACCAAGTAAAACCTAACCTCATACATCTAGTGGAGGTATGTACAACCTTAGGGAAGGTCATGACCTCCAAGCTAAGTTTGCATCTTTAGCTAAAAAATCGAGGCACTAGAATTAAAAAAGAGTGGTCAACTAAAATCTGTTCAAGACATTGTGTGTCAAATCTGTGAAACCAATGAACATTCAATCAATGATTGTCCAACTTTGCCTTCTTTTAAGGAATGTCTCCATGAACAAGCTCATGCTCTAAATAGTTTCCAAAGGCCCAATCATAACCCATACTCGCAAACATACAACCCTGGTTGGAGAAATCACCTAAATTTCAATTGGAAGAGTGATAACAATAGTTCACAAACTTCACAGCCACCTTTTCAAGCACACCATAATATCCAAAGTTCTCATGGATATGCACCTTAGTATGCTCCACCTCCTAAAAGAAATCTTGAGGAAACATTGCATGCATTCGTTGAAAAGCAAGAGACAATCAACACTCAACTTACTCAAAGCATGACAGATTTTAAAGATACTCTTGCAAAATTGACATCTGCTCTCAATTTCCAAGAGAAAGGTAAGTTTCCATCTCAACCACAACAAAATCCCAAGGGGCAATACAATGCAAATGCAAGTAGTTCTGGAAACCAACACATGGATCAAGCCAAATCAGTCATCACTCTTCGCAGTGGTAAGGTTATTGAAAACCTATTCTTGAACCTTGTGAGAAAGATGACGAGTCAATCTCTGAGGGTAAGGAAGAGGTTGAATCTGAACATTGTAAAGATAAGACTGATTCTTCGCCAACACTTCCATTTTCTCATGCTATGACCAAACAAAGGAAAGTCAATCACAACTCTGAAATCTTTGAAACTTTCAAATAGGTAAGGATCAATATACCTTTGTTGGATGCTATTAAACATGTTCCTTCTTATGCTAAATTTTTGAAAGATCTGTGCACTGTGAAGAGAAAACTGAATGTGAAAAAGAAAGCCTTTTTAGCCGAACAAGTAAGTGCCATTCTTCAGAACAATAATGCTTTGAAATATAAAGACCCTGGTTGTCCTACAATTTCATGCTTTATTGGAGAACATAAAATTGAAAGAGCTTTACTTGATCTTGGGGCTAGTGTGAATTTACTTCCATATTCAGTTTTTCAAAGTCTCAATCTAGGTGAGTTAAAATCAACTTCTGTAACTCTTTTACTTGCCGATAGATCTGTAAAAGTTCCTAGAGGAATAGTTGAAGATGTGTTAGTACAAGTCGATAAATTCATTTATCTTGTGGATTTTATTGTCTTGGATACACAACCTGTTGAAGCATGTAATTCATTTCCTGTTATTTTAGGACTTCCGTTTCTTGCAACCTCTAATGCATTGATTAATTGTAGGAATGGACTGATGAAGCTATCATTTGGAAACATGACATTGGAGATGAATATTTTTAACATTTGCAAACAACCTGGAGATGATAATGATTTACAAGAAGTAGATCTTATTGAAGAATTAGTTCATGATCAACTTGAATCTACTTTGAGTAAAATTAAGTTGGATGAATCTGAAGATTTGCAAATGATTTATTCTCAGGAAGAAATCACGGATGAAAAAGACACCGAAAATGTTGATGTGGATCTTTTGACAAGAGTGACAACAGATTCGACATCCGACATCACACTAATCAACGATTACTTTCCTGATGAATCCTTACTTTCTCTTAGTTCAATGCCATGGATTGCTAAAAATATCAATTTTCTTGCTACAGAAGATTTGCCAACTCATTGGAGTACTGAAGACAAAGGTAAGTTTTTGAACGAAGTGAATAAATTTTATTGGGATGTCCCTTACTTATTAGAATATTGTTCTGATCAAATATTTTAAAGATGCATTCCTGACAATGAGGTAAGTAATGTCATTAAACTTTGTCATTCTGAAGCATGTGGGAGTCATTTCTTGTCAAAAAAGACAGCTGCGAAAATCTTACAAAATGGATTTTATTGGCCCACCATGTTCAAGGACACACATGCATTCTGCAAAACTTGTGAAAATTGTCAAAAAGTTGATACAGCAAAAAAAGTTTTGCTTTATAATTCTCGACTCCATTTATTTCCTGGAAAGCTAAGATCAAGATGGAGCGGTCCATTTATTGAGAAACATGTGTATCCTTATGGGCAGTGTTTTAAAACCCAGACCGGCCCTGCGGGTCGACCCGGGACCTGGCCGACCCGGCCTGGGACCGGTCCGGGTGAAGGCAAAAACCCACTCGGGAATTGGCCCGGGAAAACCTGGTCGACCCGGGACCCGGGCCACCCGGTCAAACCCGGGTGAGACCCGGTCAAATTTTTTTTTTTATTTTGACTGTCATTAAACGACGTCGTTTTTAACTTTCTAAAATGAAAAAACATTGAAGACTAAAGAAAGACTGAAGAAGAATGAAGCAAAATCATTAAATCAATAACTTAATTCCTCTTTGAAACCCAGTTGAAGAGCTGAGGAGCAGGGGACGTCGACGTCTGACCATTGATCGCGAAAAAGGTTTGAATCTCCTTCTCTCACTCTTTGTTTTCTTTATTCTTGGCCGTTTTCTCATTTCTGGCATCAATTTCAATTTCAGAACTCTCAACTGATCTGCTGCCATCGAGCCTAATCGCTACCATCGATTCATTGTTTGTTGATTCATTCGCAGCCCAGTCACCTCAGGTATGTTTCTCTAGCTCGATGTCTGTCTTTTCTTCTACTAGTCAACTCAATTTCTCTAGCCCGATTTCAACTTCTACCAAAAAAATAAGAACTCTGTTGTTTGCATGATGAACTCTAGAATGCTGTTACTGATTTTGCTGTTACTGATCTCTCTAGTCCGATTCATTGTTCGTTGATTCTTTTGATGTTGTTACTGTGTTACAGTGATTTGGCAGTGAAAAAACATTGTGTGGAGGCTGCTAGTTTGTTAATTTTTATGACTGTTTTATCTAAAGATTGTTAAAGATTGTAAGGTTTAGCTTACAATTTGGAAATATATGTAAAGATTATGTTGTTTAATGTTTATGGCTGTTTAATGTTTATGACTATTTTATGAACAAGATTATGACAGTGTATTGTGTGGAATTGGATTGTTAGTTTGTTACAATTATGTTGAATTACACGCCAAAAAAGGCTGCTAGTTTGTTAATTTTTTCTTGCCAAATCAGATTTAGTGATTTACAGTAGTGAATCACAGTAGTGAATTTTATTTCAGTGTATTATGTTGAATCTGTATTGTGTGATTAACAATAAGGCTGTCATTGTTAGTCCAATGAATGGATTGCAAAGTGAGTTGGCTTGAAATTATATTTCCTCTTATAAATTATGTCAGGTCTTAAAATGTCTTCACATGATGGTAGTACTCCAAGTAGTGATCCTTCAACGGCCCAATCATCTTAACCTTCAATTTCCATGTCAAGTGGTAGTAGAGGAAGAACGGATTTAATATGGGGTCATTGTAAGCTCCTGAACTTAGTGTTGGATGTAAAAAAAAACTAAATTAGTTTGTTTATATTGTACTAAAGTATTTGCGGGTGGTGGTATTAATCGATTTAAGCAACATTTAGATGGAGCTAAAGGAGAAGTTGAACAATGTCGCAAATGTCCTCCTGATGTTCGACATTAAATGGTTTTGAATCTTAAAGGAAATGCTGATACAAAAAAAAAAGTTAGAGAAATGCAAGGAGAATTCAATCCATTTAATGCACAACAAAGGGAGCATGAAGAGATGATGATTAGGCACTTAGAAGTTGTTGATGATGATGATGATGAGAATGATGAGGATGTCAATACTAAAAAACATATGTTACCACCGAAGATTGCAAAAAAGAAAAAGATTCAAAGCACCAGCACTGTAAAACAATCGACTACAAGTTATGGGAAGCAGAAGAAATCTGCAACATTAGGGACATATTTCATGCAGAGAACAACTCCTGGTGCTTAAAAGTCTCTTCAGAATTGTTGGCAAAGGAAGGAAGTAGTTGAACGGTGTGATCTTGCTTTAGCGAAGTGGATGATTGATGCATGTGTGCCATTTAATGCTGTTAATTCTGTGTGTTATCAGCATGCCATATATGCTGTAACAGCCATGGGTTCTGGTTATAAAGGACCAAACTTGTATGCTATTCATGGTTATTACTTGGCAAAAGTGGTTAATGAAGTCAAGATTTATGTTGAAACTTATCGAGAGATTTGGAAGAAGACTGGTTGCACATTAATGGATGATGGATGGACAGATCAGAAGAGGAAGACTTTAATTAACTTCTTAGTATATTGTCCTAAAAGAACAATTTTTTTGAAAACCGTGGATGTATCAGATGTCTCCAAGACTGCTTGATTGTTGTATCAGTTGTTTAAAAAGGTTGTTTTGTATGTTGGGGTAGAAAACATTGTGCATATGGTGACTGATAATGCTGCAAATTATGTTACTGCTGGCAAGTTATTGATAGAAGAATTTCCTTCAATATTTTGGTCTCCTTGTGCTGCTCATTGCATCAACCTCATACTCCAGGACATTGGCAAATTGTAGTCAGTTTGTTGTGTTGTTGAGCATGCTTCTGGTATCACAAAGTACATTTATAATCATTGTTATCCATTATATTTGATGAGGAAGTTCACTAGAGGAAAAGAAATACTTCGTTCAGCTCCTACTCGTTTTGCTACCAATTTCATTACAGTGCAAAGCATTTTAGCTCATAAAGATGAGTTGAGAGCTATGGTGACATCTAGGGAATGGATCTCATCTGCTTATGCTAAAGATAACAAAGGAAAAAAGTTTGTTGAGAGTGTGCTAGACTCTCTGTTTTGGGAAGAATGTGCAATAATTGTACGAATGAGTAAGCCTTTAATTCGAGTTCTACGAATGGTTGATGGTGATGATAGACCTTCGATAAGATATTTGTATGATGCTATTCATCATGCAAAAGAAGAAATGATGAGGAGATTTCAAAAGAGAAAAGCTAGAGTGAAACATTTCATAGACATTATCAATAATCGGTGGGATGGACAATTTTATAGAAATCTTTATGCAGCGACATTTTGGTTGAATTCTCGATTTCAATATGTTGCAAATATAATGGATAAACATATGAGCACCATTTCTGGACTTCTAGATGTTCTTGAGAAGTATGCACATGGAAATCTACCATTGCAAAGTAAGATTACAAGTGAGATGAAGTTATTTAGGAATGCTGAACATGACTTTGGTTGACTGTCCGCAATAAATAATCACACCCTTATGCCTCTAGGTATATAATTTTTATATTTAAAAATATTATTTGACATAGGGAATGTTTGGGAACGCGGTTCAACCCGCGTTCCCAAAAAATTTGAATTTTGTTTTGCTAAAATTTAATATGGTTTGTACGTTTTGGATCGTTTTGATGTGCTAATGTCAAAAATAATTTTTAAAAAATGAAAAAACATCATTGGCATGCATTTTGGCACGAAAAGTTATTTGAAAAGCACCCGCAACCACACTGCCAAACAAGTTCATATTCTCCTTTTACTTATTATTTTTTTGTAAAGATGAATGGTGGATGACATATGGAACCAGCGCTCCAAATCTACAACAATTGGCTATACGAGTGTTAAGTCAAACTTGTAGTTCTTCGGGATGTGAGAGAAATTGGAGTATGTTTGAACATATTCATTCCAAGAAGAGAAATAGATTGGAGCACCAAAGGCTTACTGACCTTGTTTACGTCCACTGCAATCTAAGATTGAAACAAAAGTTTTTCTTTTCTCTAATTCCTTAAATATTATTTTATCTTGTTTAGTAACATTATTAATACTTATATTGTGTTTATCTTCACTTTTAATACATAGGAATTATTGGAAAGGATGAAATTATGATCCAATTAATGTTGAGACAATTTGTGACATTGAAAATTAGGTAGTAGAAGATGACCCGTCAATCTTGACAACTGAAGAAGCAGAGAGTTTTCACCAAGCTCTATCAACTATGACCATATAAGATACTTTAGATGATGGTAAATGATTGATTATTTAGTGATAAATATTATTTAAAATAAAGTTTTGTTGAACACATAATATTTATTTATTAATTGTGTTTGAAATGTAGATGTCATAAATGTTAATGATATTGAAGATGATTGTGATGACGAAGTCTCAAAGGAGCATGCTAATGATTTATTAGGTGTTGACGAGATTGGCTCAATTCCATCAACATTTGATCCAAATTTTGCTCCTATGGACACAGAAGAACTTAATATGTTAATTCAACAAAAGTGAATGTGTTATTGATTTAGAATTTATGTTGTTGGATGTTTTGTTTTAAATATTTTAGAATTTATATGGTTGGATGTTTTGTTTTTAATATTTAAGAATTTATATTTGGTTTGTGTTTTGGATATTGAATTAAATTTATGTTGTTGGTTTATAATTTAAATTTGGTTTATGTAAGTATTGCATTGTAACTAGTTATGTATTTTTTTTTATAGGTTTTTTTTTGGTTGACCCAGGTCAACCCATCTGACCCGTGACCCGATCACTTGACCGGGTCGATGACCGGGTCGGGTTTCAAAACTATGCTTATGGGGCCTTTGATATTGAGAATCCAAAGAATGACAATATTTCTAAGGTAAATGGACATCGTTTGAAAGTTTACTTTGATAATTTTCCTAGTGAAAATGAATCCATTGGTTTGAATGATCCTGTGGATAAAGGTTGATTATTTTTTTTTCTCACATTGTTTTTGTGTTTCCTTTTGGTGTGACTCTTGTTTTGCTAGTCTCTCATCCCAGTCAAATGGCGGATAACGGTACTCCATGACTTCAGTCGGTTCTTTCAGTTTTCCATAATAACTGATATCTGTATATATTTGTGCAATTTTTTGCTCTTTCTCTCTTCTTTGAATCTCTTCTCCAATTTTCATCCAAAAAAAAATGGACACCAGTCTTGAAAAATTGAAAAAGTACTTTCCCGCTCTGCCTCAGAATGCGATTAAAAAGATTTACCGTGCTAGGTGTGCAAGATTGAGGTTGTTAATGAATCATGAAATTCCTGAAGATATTTGATGGCTGATTGAAGCAAAGGTCCGATTATCAGGTGAGTCTTCCAATTCTTTCATTTCATACATGCCTAGGACAGGTAAGAGCACTTTTGCAAAGAAACATCTTGCAAAACGACTGAAAGTTTGTTATCGATGTGCTAGATGGACTTGTAATGCAACATGTCGTTCTTTAAGAATGGTATCTATAAACCGTGAAGATAAAATACAATTCATTAAGGATGACCTGAGTAAGGGGTCTTTAGATAATCTTCTATTGACCCTTGAGACGCATCCTAGTGGAGATGTGCATCGTGCTATTCATGATTTATGGCCACAATTCCATAAAGAACATGATCGACTTAGTCTTGGGAATCTGACTATAAAAGACCCTGTTTGCCAGTTTTTAAGAAAACTGGATGGGAAGCCTATCCCCGACCCATAGAGGGCGTTTAAGCCGTTCTTGAACGTAAAACCAAGGGAAGATGTGAGCCACAATCACAACTACCTGTACATACACATGCTTTTCAAAATAAATAAATAAATAAATACATAAAGAGAGAGAGTGTGTGTGAGACTCCAGCTGGCCTATATCTAGGTGATATGATTGCATTTTCAAATCCTCATCTATAAAATCTTCTCTTCCTTCCCCTCATTTCTACTCAACCCTTACATTAGACAGATATAGAAGTGTGTAGAAATGGCAGGTCCCTCAAGTTATCACATAAAAAATATTTGTGTTTTCGGTGGATCCAGTCCTGGGAAGGAAATAGCTTTTTTGGAAGCAGCAAATCATCTTGGTCAGGTACTAGCTGAGAAAAAGATTCATTTAGTGTATGGGGGAGGCAGCCTTGGGTTAATGGGGGGTGTGGCAATAGCTGCATTTTTAGGAGGTAGTCAAGTTTTGGGGGTCGTCCCCGAAGCTTTAACAAAAGGGGACATCATTGGAAGAACAATTGGAGAGGAACTACAGGTCTCCACAATGTTTGATCGAATGAATACAATGTTTAACCATGCTGATGCCTTCATTGCCTTACCAGGTGGTTTGGGCACATTGGAAGAGATCTTTCATATTTCCTCTTGGGCCCAACTTCACATTCACCATAAACCTATAGGTTTGCTCAATGTTAATGGTTTTTATGATAATTTGTTGTCTTTTCTTGATCAAGTTGTGGAACAGGAATTTCTAACATCTTCGGCACGACAAATCATAATCTCTGCTGCTACTGCTGAACAATTGATTGACCAACTACAATCTTCCATCCCTGTAATTGATCCTTCCATGAGTCGCATAAATTGGTCAACTAAAGAAAGCCGTAAAAAGCTTAGATTGGATTTGAGCCTTCGTTTGTGAAACCTTATGTCTTTTGGTTTCATTAATAGCATAGTATTTTGTTTTGTTATTTCTTATATTTGTTTAAGTGTGTTTCAGGTTTGTCAGTGTTCGTTGTTTTAGGTGATGTTTTCTATACTCTATCTTTCTACCTTATGACATTGAGGACAATGTCTCGTTTTGGTTGGGGGGAGAGGGTAGTGGTAGTTGACATTAAAAAAAAAACAACTAACTACTTTTGTTTTTAAAGCCATTTGACAAAACTGTTATTACTAGGATGACAGAGTAATGAGGAATTTTAGTGACTCTTGAGACGCATCTTAGTAAACATTTTCCAATGGTTATTTGCAATATTCATAACAAGGCCTATTAGAATACTTCTTGAAATATTCAGGTTTACAAACTCTCGCATTGTTATCACTTGATTCTGCTCATATACTCATTTAACAAGTATTCTTAAACCTTTATTTTCACACACACACTTTAACATATGATTGTGGGTTGCACATTGGATTATTACATTATTTATGTTCTTTTGTTAAAGGTAACAACTAAGGGATAGGGATAGTCTATAATTTGCAAAAAAAAAAAAAATGATGATAATAAAAACGTAGATAAGTTTGATTTCGTAGCCTCCCTAACCTAAGCAATTAAGCCCGAAGGGGTGTTTTAACACCTAATACCCTAAAGTCAACTGACTTGGGAGCTATTGGCCCAAAGCTTGTTACATGGGTTAAGGAGAAAAGCTTAAGGGAATCAAACATTGCACTATCTACGTATCAGTATCTGCAACCCGAGTTACTAAGCTCGTAGGGGTGTCTCAACACCTAATGCCCTAAGACCAACTGGTCTGGGAGTCATTAGCCGAAAGCTCGTTACATGGGTTAAAGATGCATTGTGTGTATATATATATATATATATATTAAAAAAAAACACAAGAAAAAAAAATATATATAATAATAATAATCCCAACCCAAGGAAGTAAACCTTAAACATTAGAACAAAATATTGTTTTCTTCCAAGTAAAGCCCCATAACTATATGTTGATATTTTGAGCACAAGAGGAAGGTTTATTAATATTTTGTTTAAGAGATATTGAGCAGATATATAAACTTAATGAGAGTTTGTTTATCTGGATAGATTAATGGAAGTTGAATGATGAATGCCTTGCTTTGTGGAATTTGCAAATAGTTTTTCTATTTTAACGCTTTGATTACTAGGGACTAGTAATAAGCTGGTTGGGAGATGTGATTAGTACTTAAAAGTGTATATTTATCAAGGTTTTATATCATCATTTTGCACTTGAAGTATCAATAACTCCTTAACTAAAGCATATTTTATAATAACATATCTAATAATATAAGATACTTTTAATTTATGGTAAGTGTTCATCTTAAATGCAGGCCTATCACATAAATAAAAGAATTGATTGATGAGTTGAAGTACTGAAATTGAAAGGATATAGAGATAGCCAAACTTAGAAGAGAGATGTTGGTGCAGTCCAAACTAGAACATTGTTCGGTAATCAGGTCATATCTGGAGCTGTAGATCTCGGATTTAGGTCTACTTTATATGGATGGAAAGGTAAGACATAGGCCTACAACTTTAATGGGGAGCCCAAGATTTAACAAGGCCGTTTTCAAGTCCAAATTATAGCAACAACGAAGAAGTTTGAATCTGTCCTGCAGCCCAGACACTGTTCAGTGTTCAGCCCATATCTTGAGTTCTAAAAGTCCAAATGATCTCAAATGTTTACCCTGGAAAGATGAGACAATTACCTAGAACTTTCATGATTGAATTCTGTTCAAATTATAACGTTATCAATGACGTTTTTGGCAGACAAGAGATAAGAATTGTCACCAAGTCAAGATGTGGCCACCCATTCATCAATTAGTCAACAAATCAATAGTTCTGAATTTTGGCCTATAAAAAGAGGCATTTTCCATGTATTTAGGCATCTTGGTTTTCAGATCAAGATCATGCTTTTTTCAAATAAGGAGGAGCAGAGGAAGAACCAGAGGTTGTCCCAACACCAGTAGAGGGGTCACGCTGGAAGGTGGGGGTGACTGATTTGCAAGTTGTATTTGCAGCAGAATGGTTAGATAAACATGCATGTGATGATAGGTAAGAGAGGGGTGCATCACTACAACATTTCACAGTTTTACCAATGACAATATTTCGTCGGTATATGATTCATAGTTCGTCGGTAATTTTTTTACCGACGCCTTCACCGATGGAAACATGCTGTTGGCTTTTCTTTTGTCGATAATGCCTGATTCTGTCGCTACATTCGTCAAAAAAAAAATAATTACCGATGGTTTTACAGACCGAAATTGCGCGCCAAAAAAATAATTCCTGTTTGAAATATACCGACGGATTTTATTTCGTCAGTGAGTGTGAACTACCGACAGAATATTTCCGTTGGTCAAGGCGTCGGTGATTGTGCAATTTGCACCAAGTTTCTATGAAAGGCCGACGGATTAAGTCCATTGGTAAATTCATCGCTAAAATGATTGACATTTCCTGCTCTCTGTCAAATGCCGACGGATACAGTCCGTCGGTAAAACCCTCTGTGATTATTTTTAAATATGTTTTTAAAAAATTATTTAGAATTAATAGTAAAAAATTATATAATTTAATAGTAAAAAAACTAGTTATGCAAATAAATTTTTTATTAAACATAAAAAAATAAAGTTAAATAATATTCATTACAAACTGAATGTGTTTTTAAAAAAATGTTAAATTAACTATTAAAGTTAAATAATATTCATTACAAATTAACATAATGGTGAAGCCGGAGGAGGAGGAGGAGGAGGCTGGTTGTTATACGGCAAAAAAAAAGAGGCGCACATGTATCACCACTCTGTGATGCCATGTTTAGGACCATTTGGCGAAGCTGTTCATGATTCGCTTTGAGTTGTGTATACTCCACCATTAGGTGGTCGTATTTTTCAGTGAAATGAGCCGTGTGTTGCTGCAAAGCCATGAACTCCTTAGACTGGGTGCTCGATACTGATTGGGAGTTCCCAACGGTTGAGACACTACGGGTCACTCGCAAGTTCTCGGTCGTAGTGTTGGAGAGCCCGTATACCTGATTTTTATCGGGTCCACCGAACGATCCAACCTCCATCCACAAATCCAAATCGAAATCCGGATGGGTCGAAGGATCGTCTTCATATATCTCCCTTAACTGGCTATTATAGGTCTCTTGACAATGAAAAAAGTAATCATCATATTCCATTCAATAAAAATAATAACTTACGAAATAAAATGGTTGAGCAAACATACCATAAAGTGTTGAGCACAGTTGTCAACAAACTGTTGCGCCCCCTTTTGGCGGTCTTGACTCCGCACGTGCGTCTCAATAAACAACTCCATTGGGCTTGGCTCACGTCCAAGAGACGTAGCCTATAATTAAAAAAATTAATTAACAACAAATTAATTTAATGATATATTTCATTTAAATTAATCTTACCATTCGTTTCGCATATGCAGCAAACGGAACGGAGCTGCCGGTGTGCATTGTCACCGAGCCATGAATTGGCTGATTCCAGTTGCCAGCACCGGACTGTGAGCGTCGTGTGAACCGCTCAGACGTCACGTGCTCAAGATAGTGTGGCCATATATCTGTCGGGATGTATATCGGTTTGAAATCCCTCCAAACTGCCACGTCGTTCCAGCCTTGAAGACCCTTATCTCTCGCGGTTTGTTTTGTCTTTTTTTGTAATTCATACAAAAAATCACGCAACCTACTTCCATAGCGAGAAATTAGATTTTGAAACATAATTTTTTTTCTAAAAAAATTTTGTATTGTTTTCGATGTTAGCTAGTTGCCACATGATTTTCCCACACCCTCCTCACAACTTTGTCATGCGCCCTGTCTCAAGTGAATTTGTGCTGTGTATAAATAATTAGGTAAATAAAAATAATAATTTATTTACAATTATATTAATAAATTATTAGAAATAAGCTGGAAATTATAAATTAACACCAACCTCAAATCTGTCAAACCATGTATCGATTTGAGGTATCCATTCAGGATGTCTGGATACCTGACTCCATTGATATAATGGAATCTTCATTACGATTTAAACGCCGATGATATTACTCGGGTGGCCTCAATGTTTGTGAACCTGAAAATAAAATAAATTAATAAAATATTGATTAGTTGTTCATTAATTATTTTATAATTAAAAAAAACTAAAACCTTAACAAACTTGCATTGAAAGGTCGTCTTTCCACTGTGCCTCGTACTTGTGGGTGAATTGATTCCGCTGCGAAGGCACGCCGCCTCTGCGCTGTGAAACCGCGCTAGAAGAGGCAACATTGGTTGACGGCACAGGTGCCTCATCTTGAGACGCACCTAAGGATATGTCATCCTCGCTGATAGAAGAACTAGTTGCGACCATACGTGGGCGACGAGCCGTGGATTTTGTTCTACGCATCTACATAATTTTATACGAATAATTATATAATTAATTTTGAATGTTAAAAAAAATTCAACAGCACCTCCCATATACTGGAGACTACCTAAATCCATAAACCTGTAAATATTGACAATAGCCACAACCAATTGACCCCATCTATACTAATATTGTATATAACATAACATCTATACAAATAATATCCACACTAATTACAAGGTAAATTCAACATTAACAATTACAATTCAACAAATTATTCAATTATTATGGCAAGACAACAATAAAATATATTCAATAAATTCAAAAAAAAATTCTAGACTAACAATTAAAATTAATGGAAATAATTAAACACAAATCATGCAATAATAGAGTAAAATTACTAATTATTTCAATATATTCAATTACTAATTCTAAGGTAAATTCAATATAAACAATAAAAATTTAACCAATTATTTAATTATTATGGCAATACAGTAATAAAATATATTCAATAAATTTTTAAAAAATATAGACTTTAGGAAATAACTTGTTTATTTCAAGAATTTATCTACATTATAAAAATACACCAAAACAAAACACATAACAAAAATAACAATAGCTAAAACAAAAAACAAATACAAAATAAAATATTTAAGAAATGAAGAAGAGGAAGTACATACCTTTTAAATTGTTGAAGATTGAACTAAAGATTTCAAGCCAAAAATACACAAAAACTTTGAAGGAAATGAAAGGAAAAAATGAAACTGTGAAATGAAGCAGGCGAAAAAATGAACTGAAAGGGCGCTCGCTTGTATTTATAGCGCAGTTTTACCGACGGATTCACCGATGGACTTATAAAATTAATATTAATTCAAATTATTTCGTTGGTGAAGCTCTGAAAATCCTTCGGTAAGTTTTGAATTTCGCACCATCATTTTTAATTACCCTCCATATTTTCGCGGTCCGTCAGTAAGTCTATCGGCAAACTGACGCGGTCAAAGATGCATTTAATGCACCGCCCTTTGGAATTTGCACGTTCCATCAGTGATGATGTCAGTAATATTGACCCGCTGATAGCATACCGACAGAGTTAAATCCGTTGGCACCGGTGTCGGTGATTGTGGTATTTTTCAGTAATTATTTTCCAACTCTGTGAAATGCCGACGGACCTTAGGCCGTCGGCACAGGCGCCGGTGATTGTGGCATTTTCCAGTAATTATTTTCCAACTCTCTGTGAAATAGCGACGGACCTTAGGTCATCGGTATGGACGTCAGTGATAGTTCATGTAAATAAAGATTATATTTGTGTTACCTATTTACCTTCCTGCAAACACTTAAATGATAAACTGTCCATCACACAAAACAATAACAACAATGCTTAAACAATTCATAAACTTATAAAATAAATATTTCGTTTTACAAAATATATCATCCATAATATATATTACATGAAAAAAATTTTTACACAGGGCTTCATTCTGATAATTAGTCAGAATTTTCTTCTTCTTCGTTGTCAATTGAATAATCATCACCTTCATCGTAATCTTCAATATAGATATCATCATCTTCATTGACATTTGCTTGTCCGCTAGAGATCAAAACAACATTCAACTCCTCTGCGTCAACATCAACAAGACTATCATCGAAAACACAAAAAATTAAATTTTCTTCCAAGTCAATCGATGGAGCAACTCGATATGGTTCAACCAACTGACTAACTTGAAAGACTTCATCTTGCACACTTGTGTCTTCATTCTCATCCTGAACAAGCTCGACATGACCCCTGGGTTTTGTTTTTAAAATGGACAACCAATCCACTCTTGATCGATCCTTTCTAAAGGAAGGAGTGTATGTGTAATAAACTTGTTGACATTGCTTGTGAAAACAAAGACATCGTTTACTTTGCGAAGTCTAGCTTTTGAGTTGATTTCGACCAGGCCATAGTGCGGATCAACTCTGATTCCTCTGTCAGTCGTGTCATACCAATAACATTTAAATAAAAACACTCTATTTTGCTTGCTATAATACTGTAGTTCGATGACCTCTTCTAATCTACCATAGTAGTCAACTTCTAACTCACTACTAGTCAATCCCTTAACACAAACACCGTTGTTGTATGTCTTTCTTTCATGCCCGTATTCTTCAGTATGGAACACATATCCATTAACAAAATACTCGTTGTAGCACTTAAATTTTCTTTCAGGGCCCAGGCTTAGTGAAGACAATGACTTAGCAGCACTCCTTCACATTTGATAAACCTTGTATGTAATGTACATCAATGAACAATATATATTTTTCTCGTAATGACATGCATACAGTAATTTTGCAAGTGAGGATGAATTTGTGATAGTACTTACATGTGTTCTGAACCACGTGGCAAATTGTTCATCTTGTAATTGAAAGATCTGGGATTCGGTCAACTGTGAGTTATTGAACAACAAATATTGTCGATGTTGCCTGCAAGTGATAATGATAGTATGATATGTTCGAGGTATATAATCTCAAGTATATATATTATTGACAAAGTTTAAGTAGTTTTACGCATATATATACTTATTGAATAAAAGGTCTCAGCTCATCACAATTAAATAGAACATAATTGTGTGCTTGTTTGAACTCTATTTTCGACAGATATCTTCCTCTTATGGCATTTTTAGGTGTGGGTCGTCTAGGATTGTAGAATATTGACAAGTTCCTACTGGAAGGCACTTCACCGCCATCATCATGCCGGGGAACGCGATTGATTCTCGTTCTCAAAAGAGGTTCGAAATAGTACGAGATAAATGTTGAGATCTCCTCAACAATATAGGCCTCACATATCGAAGCCTCAACATGTGCCTTATTCTTAACCTTTTTGTTAAGATTGAATAAGTACATGCATTTAATTAATCAAATATTTTCAATTAAGAAAAACAAAGAAAATATTTTTATATATGAATTACATTGCAACTGTAATATCTAATTGTTCGAATGGATACATCCATCTATACTGGACCGGTCCTCCAAATTTTGCCTTGAACGATAGATGTATGAGGAGATGCTTCATTGAGTCAAAAAATGATGGAGAGAATATCATCTCAAGTTTGCATAGTGTCTCGACGATATTCGTTTCAAGCCTTAAAATGTGATCAACATTCAACTTGCTGGAACATATATCTCTAAAGAAATGACTGATCTCCGTGAGTGCATCCCATTTCCCTTTGGGCAATAAATCATGAAAAGCTAATGGGATGAGTGTTTGCATAAACACGTGGCATTCATGACTCTTCATTCCATATAATTTGCATTCCTCTGTATTAAACAACCTTGATATGTTTGAGGCATGTCCATCGGGAAAACGCAAACTTTTAAGCCATTTGTAGACTAGTAGTTGTGCGTTTTTCTCTAACACGAAGCTTGCTCTTGGTTTTAAGACTCGTGACGCATCACAAACCAACTCCATATTTTTACGGTTACAGAACAAAGCTACATCCAATCTAGCCTTGATGTTGTCCTTTGTTTTCCCCTTCACATCCATGATGGTGTTGAAAATGTTCTCAAACACGTTCTTTTCAATGTGCATGACGTCAAGGTTATGGCGGAGCAAATTAGTCTTTCAATAAGGAAGCTTTCAAAAGATACTTCGCTTTACCCAATTATAGGTCAAACAAAAACCAGGAAACTTTTGCTTACCTGATTGAAGACCAAACACAATGTCACCGTACTCTGATACAACATCATGCAATTCTTCACCAGAAAGACGCGGGGATGCAACATCCTTTTCAATTCTGCCAACAAAGAAATCATTTCTGTTCATTCTGTACCTGTGATTATATGGCAAGAAATGACAGTGACAGTAAAAAAAAAAGCTTTACCTCCATTTGTTAGCGTGAATGCCTTGTTGTTTTCCATGCAGTATGGACATGCTAGTTTCCCATGCGTGCTCCAACCAGAAAGCATTCCATAAGCTGGAAAATCATTGATAGTCCACATCAAAGCTGCCCTCATAAGGAAATTTTGTTTCCTAGATATATCATAAGTCAAAACTCTAGAGGACCACAACTGTGCCAACTCATCAATCAACGGTCGAAGACAAACATCTATATTTCAGCCCGAGCTACTTGGACCGGGTATGACAGTACATAAAAACATGAACTCCGGCCTCATACACATTCCTGATGACAAGTTATAAACCGTGAGTATGACTGGCCAATAAGAATAAGGAGCAGTAAATGACCCGAATGGGTTGAATCCATCTGTACACAACCCAAGACGCACGCTCCTTGATTCAGCTGAAAAGTGAGGATGCACACTGTTAAAGTGTTTCCAGGCTTCACCGTCAGAAGGATGCACCATCACTCCATCAACCGCGTCATGTGATTGGTGCCATGTCATATGCTTAGCAGTCCTTGGTGACATGAATAACTTCTGCAGTGTAGGTGTGATTGGAAAGTATCTAAGTTTTTTATATGCCACTAGTGTCTTTCCCCTGCCAGTTCTAGGTTTGTAACGGGAATGTCCACATGTCATGCACTCGGTCAGCTCAGCATTTTTAAGGTAGTATAACTTGTAGAAGTTAGGGCACATGTCAATTTTCTGGTATCCTAAACTGAGGGGTTTCATCATGGACTTCGCAACATAGAAGTTCTCTTTCAGCCTGTTCCCTTCAGGTAGAATGCTTCTCGCCCATTCAATAATTTTATCATACCCGGCCTCACTCAACCCGTGATCTGACTTGATGGTGAACACCTGTGCTATGACCGATAATTTACTGTGGTTCGTGTAGCCATCCTATAATGGTTCGTCAGAATCTTTCATCAAATAAAAAAACCTAGCTGCATCTGCATTAGGTTCTTCTTTTACGATTGGACATTGACTGACATTACCTTCATTCATTCTCATTACATCCATAACCATATTCCTGTAAGGATTAGTGTTGTCATTTGCCGCTTCATGCACGTTGCTAGCACTAGAAGTTGACCCAATCACCCTTTCTCTCATTCTCTTCTTACTAACAAATACTTCTCCGTGTGCATACCAACACCGGTAATTCTCCATAAACCCTTTGTGTAGAAGATGTATCATTACAATATCTGGATGCATATACTTTTTATTTTGACACTTCTTGCATGGACACCTAATACCGCCTCTGGTAAAATTTCTGGGAATAGATGTTGTGAAATTAATAAAACCCTGAACCCCGTTACAATAATCCATCCTCCGCAATCCTTGGGGTGAATCTCGATACATCCATGAACGATCATCCATGACTTCTATCGAACCTCTATAAAATTATGATGACAACATGTATTAATTAACCGTGTTAGGTAAATAAATTTGCAAAAATATTGATTTACCTCGAAATTATCCAATAAACCATTTACAACTTCTCATAAATATTAAATATTCATTATCAATTATCAATGTCCATACAAATTAATACAAATAAATTTACGCAAATTACAACTCTGCAATACCATTGACAAAAATTAAAACGAACTTGTTAAACAAGCTATTAATTATTTCAAAACGACACATGTAATTCGGTAATTCAATAAAGTTTCAACACTTTACAAATAAATACAATTTTACAAAATCTAAAACAAACCATAACAAGTATAAAATTATATATTCATTTACTACAAGTTTGTTTGAGAAATAAGCATAAAACATGTACATATACTAATAAAATACATATACTAAAAAAACAATAAAATTGTCATTTAAATGTTAAAATTTAAAAAGATAGAATTACTTACAAAAACTGATAAAATCCATCGGTAAATCAGAACACGGATGCTGTGACCACAAAACTTCAAGAAATATGACTTGTTGTGCTGAGAAGAGGGAGATTTTTTTTTTGGGGGGGTGGTTGTTTGCAGTAGGGGAGAGTTGGGATTGAGAAGAAGAAGAAAAGAACAGAGTAGGCAGAGTAGGCATACATTAACTTTTGCCGACAGATTTACCGACAAAATTATTCCGTCTGTGATTCCGTGCAATTCTGACGGTAAACAGGGCACGTCACCGTATGGATTTGCCATTTTGAATCCCTCGGTGATTCCGTCGGAAAAATCACCCGCATAAACGTCCATGTCAGCGAATTGCCTTTTTTTAATTCTACATATTTCATTTGTCATTCCGTCGATAAATACTGACTGAATGTGTCCGTCGGTATATACCGGTAGAATGACAGATGGAAAAAATTCCGTCGATAATTGTGACCTCATATTACTGACAGAAGTAGGGCGTTGGTAATTCTGTTGGTATTAAGCGAATTTCTGGTAGTGAATGCTATGACTGGTGGGCTATTTATGGTCGGAGGGCTATATGGGTAGGGAACAACGGTGAATGGAGTAGATTTAGGAGGACATTAATGGCAGTTTGGGTGGGGGGGTGAAGGAAAGCTTTTCAATCTGTTTAGAATTATCAAATGGAAACACATGTTCATGAAAGAGATATAAATGTGTTGAGATGCAATGTCAAAACAACGATAACCAAGGTGTGAGGAGCTGTAACCAAGAAACACACATGGAGAGGAATGAAAATCTAATTTATGATTGTTATAGGGACGCAAAAAAGGAAAGCAGAGACACCCAAAAGGACGTAAAAAATGATAATCAAGAGACCATAGAAACAAACAATCAAATAAAGATCTATTTGCAAGAACATGAGTAGGCATGTGATTTATAAGATAAACCGAGATTTCAAAAGCAGAATTCCAAAATCATAATGGTGCTTTGCATTGCCCTAGAAGAGTAAGTCCTGTTTCCACAATATGCTTATGGCGACGTTCTACTATGCAATTTTATTCATGAGTGTAAGGACAAATCAGACGATGTTGAATACCAAAAGTCTTAAAAAAAATGGACAGTTTATGGTATTCACTGCCCCAATAAGTTTGAACAGATTTTATTTTTAATGAAAATTGACGCTCAACGAGAGTCTGTAATTGGTGAAAGACAAAATAAATATCAGACTTGGCAACAAGATGATAATACCATATATATTTTGTTTATGCATTAACAAAGATAACAAAATAACGATAGTCATCCAAAGAAAAAAGGGGAGCAGGACCCCATACATCACTAAAAATTTATTTAAGTGGAGCAAAGGTTTTGTGACTCGTAGGTCCTAAAGACGAACACGATGATTTTCCTAATGGACAACTTTGACATTGAAGATTAAGACGTTTGTTGTTATAAATAATCTTATTTTTTAAGACTAACAATTGAAAAACACGAGAGATAGGATGACCTAACCGACGATGCCATAAATTGGCAGAAGCAGAAATGCAGAGAGGCCAATAGGCTAGAGGAACTAACGTGAAGAAAGACTTGGACAAAGTATAAAGACCATCTTGAATCTGACTTGAGAGAAGGACTTCATTGGTGTTGAGATCCTTGACATAAAACACAAAAGGGTGAAATTCAAAATAAACATTGTTATCAAGATAAAATCTCTGAACAGAAAGCAAATGTTTCCTGATTGCAGGAACATGAAGAACACTGGACAAAATGAAACAACGATGAGGTGTATATATTTTTGAATGACCGATATGAGATATGGGGAGTCCCTTACCATCACCAACATGCAAATTATCATTACCGAGATATGGTTATGAGGCAGCCAAACCTGCAAGGTCAGGTGTAACGTGTTGATTTGCACCGGCGTCCGGAAACCAATTGGCAATACCTGTTGAGGAAATATTACGCAGTGCCAGATTTGCACTAGGTTGTTATCCATAGCCCCGATGCTGGAGTTAAGAGCAGTGAGGGGTTGTATTGCCAAATGTTTGGCACAATTGGCAGCGTGGATTTTGCCTCCTGCTGCACTGCCAATTGCCCTGCCAGTTGCCTTGCCTGCCATCATTGTTGGAGGAGCTAGGGAGGCTGCGGAAATTAGGTCTGGACGTAGCAGACCTGTGCCCATTGATGTTGAATTGGTTGGGATGCCATCCTCCATGGAAACGGCCTCTGTTGCGGCCAAAATTTCCAAGAGACTGGCAGTGAGAAAAGAAGACTGCAGGAGGGGTGTTGGGCTTGGGCAGCAGAGGTGTATTGATGACAGCAGACTCCATGGATGAAAGGGATGTTTTGTGAAGGAATTTATGTGTTAGAAGATGACTATGAAGATCGACGTATGAGAGAGGCTTTGCTTTGGTCACAATACTTGTTAATAAGTCCTTAAACTTTCCTCAAAGGCTATGAAACACATATTAGTTGAAATCCTCCAGCGATACCGGAGTCAGCTTGCAGTTGGGATGAGAAGTCTATAGTAGAGAGAAGAGAAAATGTTTTACTTAGTTTAGGGCTCTCATATTAAGTTGAGAATAAAAAAATGGCCTAAGTTGTACCTTAGCCAACTTATCCTATTTATATTTATGTGGCAGAACACGACAGTAACTATAGGGATTACAACATTGGAATAATCCCACATTAGTTTCATATTCATATATATATATACATGCTATACATTTTATAATATCAATCAAGCATATTATTAGTATAATTTCATTTAATTGTTATCATCAAAATACATAAAATATTAATGTGACCCAAAAGTCAACACACTATTCATATGAACAATGAAAATCTTATTTTTTATTTTTATTTTTTAATTCTACCTTCCAAATCCTTTTCTTCTAATTTCATCCTTAGCATTTTATTGATCTTGAACTGGTCATAATTTATTTTAATTTATTTTCTATGAGATTATTGCATTCCTAAATTAACATTTTGAAATTTGGTTGATGTTTAGTTTTTGCAAGCGTTTATTTTTGTTATCATATCATTAAACAAAAAAACTATTTTAAAAGACAAAAATCTTAAATCCATTGGAGTTTATGATTTAGGTTGCAAGTTTTACACGTTAAGTTGCAAAACATGAGTTGATTAAATATGTCGTGTTTCAATAGTAAAAAAAAAAAACATATCATCTTAAATTTTTTGTAAGGTCAAACTATATTTTTACAGGTCATTTGATTTGCTTTTGGATACACCAAGTCAACTAGGTCACATAAAGTTAATTTCCATGCCGGTTAATTTTAAACCTGGGTCGGACAAGGAGTTGAGATGAAAGGTTTTAAGGTAGCCCATCAGGTTCAGTTTAATAATAATACCATATAGTTTTTTTTTTTAAAATTCCATTCCTTTCTATTGAACCTTTTTGGATTTTGTTATCAATTTTGTCCTTTAATATTTAGTTGATTTTGAATTGGTATTCATATTTTGTTTTGGTTTGTTTTCTATGAGGTCATCTTAGTCGTAAACAAATATCTCGGTATTTGGCCGACGCTCAATTTTGCGATCTACTTTTGTCATCACATATTATTAAGTAAAAATAATTTTAAAAATTAAAGTTGTTAAACCAAAAAGAGTCCATGATCTGAGTTGCAGGTTTGACGGGTTGAGTCGCGAAACCTGGGTCGATCTAATATGTCGTCTCGATATTAAGAAAAAAGTCTTATTTTATTTTTGTTAATTCAAACCATACTTTTTACGGGTTATCTAGAATTGCTATTAGACTTGTCAAATTAACTGAGTTGTATCGAGACAACTCTCAAGTAATTTAATTTAAAACATTTGCTAGGTAAGAAGTTAAGTACAATTCTTTAATCATTCGGAAGGGTTGATCCAATACAAAATTGAGAATGGCTCAATGAGTCGATACGCGATTTGATCCAATCATAATTTAATAAAAAATAAAGGAATGGTGTGATATGAATTGATCAAAAACAATTTTAGCATTCCACTAGTAAGTATTGTCGCACGTGTGCGGCGTCGCAGCGAAAACATCCATCCTCAAAATTATCTAAAATGTGGCAAATCTAGAAAATATGAGGAGACAAGGAATTCTTGTCTTTTATTAGTGGAAAAATGGAATGGGAGTCGCCACCTAGTGTTTTAGATAATTTAATTTAGAAGTTAAGTACAATTCTTTAATCATTCGGAAGGGTTGATCCAATACAAAATTGAGAATGGCTCAATGAGTCGATACGCGATTTGATCCAATCATAATTTAATAAAAAATAAAGGAATGGTGTGATATGAATTGATCAAAAACAATTTTAGCATTCCACTAGTAAGTATTGTCGCACGTGTGCGGCGTCGCAGCGAAAACATCCATCCTCAAAATTATCTAAAATGTGGCAAATCTAGAAAATATGAGGAGACAAGGAATTCTTGTCTTTTATTAGTGGAAAAATGGAATGGGAGTCGCCACCTAGTGTTTTGGTCACTAGGAACCCTAACTGGTCTCAGAGATCGGGTACGGGGACTGGTTGCGTAAAGGGAAGGTATTAGCACCCCAAATACGTCCTACCTAAGGTAAGCTGCATTGTTTTATTGTCTGATAAAATCTAAGGTCTTGTTGTGTTTTCTAGTTGTTGGTCCGTCTACGGTTGAAGAAAAGTTCTCTTCAGTAAAGAGATCCTTATTTTATCAGGTAAAACCTAACCGTTCTAACGTCAATAAAAGAATTTAATATCTGAAATACGTCTTACGTATAAGGTCGTACCCCAGATACTAAAAAAACAAAATAATTTTTTTGGAATTTTTAAAATATTAACCTAGTTCTCGTGACTTTAATAAACTGGTTATTAAAGCCAAAATGCATGCTAAATATTTTTTGAATTTTTTCTTTGATGTATGAAGGTACAAATTTTTATTTTTATTTTTGAGAGACTTGGTCGTATGCATGAAAACAAAACATGTTATTTTTTTAATTTTTTTTATGTTTTGATGAAAACCAGGTATTTAATACCGGATTTGTATCTTTACAATATAAAAATATACACCAATATTAATTAAAATGCAGTAAATTTTTTGCGGAAAATCACAGATTTTTTCAAAGAATTTTTTTTTATTTTCGGGCTGGGCCCAACCCGGCCCATATGGCAGGGTTGGACCCAGCCACACGTGCATGGTCACTGGCCCAAGCCAGTGACCCAAACAAACCATGCACGCGTAAAATTTTACGTGTGCATGGAACAGTGCGAAGGTAATATAATTACCTTCGCACTGTTCATGCTCGTTTTTGCTGATAGCAAAAACGAGCCCCTGTTTAAAGTGCAGAAGGATTCTTGTAGTTTCTTGTTTTTTCTCTCTGTTTCTGTTTTTAGACTAACATGCGTCAATTCTTGTACAGACAGAGAAAGGAAATAAGCATACCTGGTTCTGAAGAAAATGGAGCCTATGGTGGTGATGGCTTACTCTGTTGTTTCCTTCGTTCTGGAAAAGAAAGAGCAGATGGTGGCTCAACTCTGTTGATGTTGCGTTTTCTGCCGGTCCTCGGTTCCTCTGTTGGTTTCGCCTCCTCTTTGTTTTCTCTCTTATCCTGCTCACTCCCTCTGCCTCTCTCTTCTTTACACTCTCTTCTCTCTGTTTTTTTTGTTTCTGCTGTCTCGTTCTCCCCTCTCTTCTCTCTTTTCTTATCTGTCTTGTGTCTGTTTTTTTCCTGTGTTTCCCCCCACAGTTCTGCTCTCCTCTCGTTTTCTTTTCACTGTCACCTCTCCTCTCTCGTTTTTTTTTTTCTGCCCTCTCTAGTGCAGTACATCATCTGGCTTTTATAGCTATAGGATACAGGCGTTTTCCCTTTGTTGCTGCAAGGACGGAGTAACGGCCGGCGTGCATCATGGTAGCCGTTAAACATGCCCCCTTGATTGAAGCAAATTGTGCCTTCACCGTCGAAAACTTTTCTCGGCCAGCTCACGTAACGTTTTCTAAAGAAGATAATGAACAGTGTTGAATAAAACGACACCGTTTTGCAACTTTAAATAATATTTCTGATTTGGTCCTTGGATGTTTATGCAATTTTGTAATTAAGCCCCGGAACAATTATAACTAGATCCTTTGCTTTTAGCGCATTTTCCGGTTTGGTCATTGATTTTGGATTGTTTCAATTAAGTTTCTAATTGACCACCAAACTTCAATAATCATGCAATTAAATCCATGATTTGATAAAATTAACTTTTCAAAATTATAATTGGACCCTAAAACTTTAATTTCATCCAATAAAAACCGAAATTGACTTAAAAATCAATTTTTCTTGTAATCAAACACTCAAAAAATTCAATTAAACCTTAGATAAGATTTAATTGAGTCCATAAACATCTGATTTTGGACTTTTTTTTTTCTCAAATTGAATTTTTCTTGTCAATAGGGTTCTCACCAGCCAAAAATATACTGTCAAATTTCAACCTTTTGCAGTTTTGAACCTCCTCAACCAATTTTGGCTTTTTTTTGGTATTTCTACATCATTTTCTCGCTCCTATTATTTTTTTGTTTTCTTTCGAATATATATATTTTTTTGATATATATTTTTGTATTTTCTTATTTTTTTTTTGGGAATCCAAAAATGGGAACAAGTGTTATCACATACCATCAAATATCCAGCCATGAATTTGCTCTTTTTACAAAAGCATCATTGCTCCAATAACTGGAATGGAATTTTCGCACAACAAAGAAAAAAAAGATTTACCATGCAGTACCATAAACAACTAATGCGTTCGAGTTGGGAATTTCTTGACTCTTGATAGAACAAAAACAAGCAGCTCAACTCCAGAGAAACTTTCCCCATGAAGTCTCAGCAAATTCATCTTTGTCGGTTTGTCCTGCTGAAATTTGTTTTATGGTCATGAACTTGAAATAACAGGTAAAAAATCTGCAGAGATGCTATCAGACAGGTCACCATTTGTAATGTGCTGTGGAGGAATGCTCTCAGAAAGTTGATCATGACTGGTGCAGTTATATGCTCCAGAAGAGGACTTGTCATCTTCTCTACCAGCTTGCTTCCTGCGTGTGACCAAATTTGTCAGAATGCCAGTGATTAGTAACAGATGTAATCAATGTGAACTGCTTGGACTGAAAATCTTAACACATGAATTCCAAAATGTCAACAAATACACATGTGAACCCTCTTCTGTCAAAAGTATAGAACCAATCAAGGGAAAAAAAGCAGCAACTGATAAATACAGCTATCAAAATCATTTAAAGCCTTGCATACAAGCAACACCCTAATTGTTCTAACACAGGGGAGCCTACATAATGTGCCCTCAAAGAAGCTACATGATAACATGCATCTGCCTAACAATGCAAAGACCTGATTGTATTCTTGAAGCACAAGAACTTCAAGTGGGAATTGCTCCTTCCTATATTAGCAACACCATGAGTGGATAACACATTACCTTGACATCTTCAGCTGTTCTCCTTTTCCTACATCCTTCAGCGAAACAAAGGATGGTTTGTATGCAATTGCATATTTGCTTCCCTGAGTCTGACATATTCTAATAACATTCATGAATTTCCTTCTTGTGTCATAAATAACTAAACGTTCATGATTGTTCATCATCAAGATCAATCCACTGTTCAAGAAAATCAAGGGCACATATAGGTTTCCAAAAGCTAGGTTTGTACCGGTAAACTGTTTGGTCCAAGACTGCCTGTTCCCATACTCCTTCATAACCCATATTTCAAATTGAGGATCAGAAGAGGTGTTGAAGAAAGACACGCCCAGACAACCTTCAAAAACTGTCAAAGTAACAACGCCCTCATCATAGCGAGGCGGCAAGGACAATTGGCTAAATTGCTCATTCTCAAAGTTAAAAGAACCTATACCATTCACAGAAGTGTCTTCATCACGAAAGACCCAATGGATTGATCCGCAGACAAAACTATCGAACATGAAAATATCAAGACTACGAAGAGCTTTGTAAATACCTCTCCATTTCCCTGTACCAATCGTGTATATCTCAGCCTCAGGTTGGGAATCAGGCCCTTTCTTCGAATAAAAAGTGTGCAACACTTTGTATTCTTTAGTAATGGCACTGTATCCCAAACTGAAACTACTCTTATGCCTGGTACCTTGACCAGCAGCGAGTGGAATGGAGATATACTCCCCCAAAATTGGATTGCACAAATAAATGTCATCATGGGAGCCGTCTTGGAAGGTTTGAGAAATGCAAAGAAGCCCATTACAAGAGTTTTGAATCAAGAAATCATTATTATAGGGTAGGTTGATTTCCTGAACAAACTTCATTTCTTCAACAACACGGAAGCGCAAACCAACAGGCTTTCCAGTTATTTGGACAAGCTGGACGCTTCTTGATTCAGGATTGTTGGATATGGTTTTGACTAGCAAGCTGGTGGGTGATCTTTCAAGATGGAGTTTGGCAAAGAAAGAATCTGAGATGTAGTGAAGCCAAGTCTTGCAAACACACCGGCAATTCAAGATGGTCTTGATGGGCAATCTTGATAGTATGTCCATTATCAAACAGGATGGAAGCTTATTCATTAGACATTCACTGCTTGCAATGACAATAGGAATTTGAGAACTTGATGCACTTTTTCTTGGATTATCATCCATGGAGAGGGTGGTTTCTTGGTTTTCTTTAGACTGGTTTGCTTCAAGAAATTGAGAATTGGAGGCGACAATACTTGAGGATTGGGAATGACTTCTTTGAGGGGTTTTAAGTGGCTCATGCAACCTTTTTCTTCAAATGAACTTGGTCAATCTTGGGCTTTAATAGCAATTTTCCCCAGGCATTACGAGGATGAGGGATGGATATCACTCTTAAAATCACTAGACCCTTACCTGAAATCTGATGGTGCTGTCCTAATTTTTGCTTTATTAAAATTAAAATTAAAGAACTGATCCTAGAGTAGAGTAGTGTAGTTTGAAACTGATGTTATTATTTTTTTCTAGACAAAATTAATTAACTTGTTATTGAAAGTAATAAAATATTTATCAAGAGCTGTATTTATTTGCAATTATTATATTGACTTGATAAATCCGTTTTTCAACATTTTATTGGCACAATAAAATAACTAAATTACTTTCAAAATTATTATTTAAAAAAAAACTAGTATTCAAGAGCTGTAAAATCAAAATTTAAACACATTTAAAATAACTAAAATATCTTTAAAATCAAAATTTCTTTAGCTTGTATCAACGAGTATTTTCATCTTTTCATTCTAATTTCTTTATTACAATCAAGCTCACTTAAAAGCTATTTAGTAATTTAATAAACATAAATATTATTAATAAAGGTTGATGACTCAGCATGCTTTTCAGGGGGTGCATTAGGAGTCATTGGACAATCCACTACAACATTATACAGTTTTACCGACGGACTAATTCCGTCGGTGACAGTAATGCACTCCGTCGGTAACAAATAATACCGACAGAGTCACTGACGGATCACGTCCGTCGGTATAATAGTCGTCGGTAAATCCCATTTCCGTCGCTAATTCTGTCGCAAATAAAAAAAACCACCTACCGACGGAAACACCGACGGATACGCACGCGCCAAAAAAAAGTTTCCCGCGGGAACATTACCGACGGAATATAGCCGTCGGTAATGTCAAGGGTAATTACCGACGGCATTACCGACGGAAAACCCGTCGGTAATGATGGCATGGCTTGTAATTTTTGTTGCAACTCTCTGTGAATTACCGACGGATATTATCCGTCGGTAATGCCGTCGGTATTAAGTCACCGACGGTTAGTATCCGTCGGCAATCCGTCGGTGAATGTGGCAAAATCACGTAATTTTTTTGCAACTCTCTATTAAATGCCGACGGATACTATCCGTCGGTACTTATTTAAAATATTAAAAAAAAATAATTGATTAATTGTAAAAAAACCTTGATAAACAAATAAAAATGCATTAAACATTAAAAATGTAAAAGTAATAATATTCATTACAAATTTAATGTGTTTAAAAAACAAAATTAAACTAGAATAGCGGCGGAGCTGGAGGAGGAGGCGGAGGAGGAGGCTGGTTGTTCCTGGGACCATACAGCCAAAAAGAAGCTGCACAAGTATCGTCACCCATCTTTGATCTCATCTCCATGACTATTTGACGGAGCTCATCATAATTCGTCGAGAGTTGTTGATATTGTTGTTTCAACGCAATG
>Ga0325411_1000908_pt1 | contig 32054 bp, 25 predicted proteins | sample PopdelMetagenome_13_FD_206181 | JGI IMG/M metagenome (GOLD analysis project Ga0325411, IMG submission 206181) | Populus deltoides microbial communities from Bellville, Georgia, United States - Xylem-PdIQD-R4 | ecosystem: Host-associated > Plants > Phyllosphere > Stem > Wood/Secondary xylem...
TTTTTTTTTTGTTTTTTTAAATTATCATTCCTCTTTTCTTTTTTTACTTTTTCATTTTTTTTCATCTTTTCTTTTTTTCCCCAACTTTCCCTCTTTTTTTATTTTTTTTCCAAAATTACTTTTCTTTTTTTCCAACTTTTCCTTTTTTTTTGTTTTTTTTAAATTATCATTCCTCTTTTTGTTTTTTTACTTTTTCATTTTTTTTCATCTTTTCATTTTTTTTCCCCAACTTTCCCCCTTTTTTTATTTTTTTTTCCAAAATTACTTTTCTTTTTTTCCTACTTTTCCTTTTTTTTATTTTTTTAAATTATCTTTATCGATTTTATTTTTTTAATATTGAGCTGGTTAAAAATTTTGCTTTGTAATTTTTTTCTTTAAGAAACTGTGGATTACTGCGGTGTTTTCCCACATGGTTTTTTTATTTTATTTTTTTTATTTTTCAAAATTATTTTTGTTGATTTTATTTTTTTAATATTAAGCTAATTGAGAATTTAGTTTTGTAATTTTTTAAAAAAATATTGTTGATTACTACAATGTTTCTCCGCATGGTTTTTTTTATGATTTTCTCCGAAATTATCTTTTTCGATTTTATTTTTTAATATTGAGCTGGTTAAAAATTATAGTTACAATATGTGAGAAAAGCATTGTAACTTTCCTCGCAAATTACTGTGAATTGCCATAGTGTTTTTTCCCACATGGTTTTTTTCCAGTTTCTTTTGTGTTTTCTTTTTTTATGATATTTTTTTTCAAAATTATCTTTGTCGATTTTATTTTTTTAATATTAAGCTGGTTAGAATTTAACTTTGTAATAAAGCTTAATCATGTGGGAAAAATATTGTAGCTTTCCTCACAAAACATTGTGGATTGCTAAAGTGTCTCTCAATATGGTTTTTTTTTCTTATGATTTTTTCAAAATTATCTTTGTCAATTTTATTTTTTTAATATTGAGCTAGTTGAGAATTACAATTACAAGTCATTACAAATAAGGCTAAATCATGTGGGGAAGCATATTGTAGCTTTCATCACAAAACACTGTGAATTGCTACAGTGTTTCCAACATGGTTTTTTTTACTGTTTTTTTATTTTTTGTTATTTTTTTCTAAAATTGTCTCTATCGATTTTAATTTTCTAATATTGAGCTTATTGAGAATTTAGTTTTGTAATTTTTTTTTCTTTAAAACACTATGAATTATTGTAGTGTTTTCCCATAAGATTTTTTTCCAAAATTATCTTTGTTAATTTTTTTTTTAATATTGAATTGGTTAAGAATTATAATTACAATAAAGTTAAATCATATGGGGGAAGCGTTGTAGCTTTTCTCATAAAACACTGTGAATTGCTACAGTAATATTTGTCTAAATGGTTTTTTTTATGATTTTATCTAAATAGTCTTTATCGATTTTATTGAAGAAAGCACTATAGTTTTCCTCACAAAACATTGTCAATTGCTACAATGGTTTTCCTCATGGGTTTTTTTTTTAATATTAAGTTGATAGAGAATTTAGTTTGTATTTTTTTTTTGCTTTTTATTAACATAAAAGCTAAATAATGTGGCGGAAGCACTGTATCTTTCCTCACAAAACGCTATGGATTGCTACAAAGCATTTTGTTCAGTCTCTAAGTTTTTTATCACCAACATAATTTTTTTTTTCTATCATGAAATATTGGCTCCATCACACCTTTAGTTTTTATTACTTATCTAGCACTAGTTCACAATTATAACACTATCAAGTACATTTGTTTTATAAATCCGCAGCAGCGCGCGGGCATGCCATCTCGTAAATATGATAAAACATCACGGTAAGTAGAATTTCTTTAAAAATAATATAGTTTTTACAACTAAAATCACATAGAACCAAGTCTTATTTTCATTACATGATCCTTGAATTTAAGCAGTGGCATGCCATTAGTTAAAGGATTTGCAATAATCAATTCGGTACTAATGTGCTTAATGACCAGTTTATTTTCCTTAACATGTTCTTTTGTGGCTAAATACTTGATGTCAATATGTTTACTTGAACTACCACTTTTGTTGTTCTTAGCCATAAAAATAATAGTTGAATTGTCGCAATTTATTATTAATGGCCTAAAAGTAGAAACCATGATTCTAAGTTCAAATATGAAACTCTTTAAACATACATAATATGTACTAGCCTCAAAACAAGAAACGAACTCAGTTTTCATAGTGAAAGTAGCAGTCAAAGTCTACTTAGCACTTCACCAAGATACAGTTCCATTGACTATCATAAAAATCCAATTGTTTTTAGATTGTTGTTCATTTATACATAAACATATATTCTTTGGTTCCTTGAAGGTGCCTCATTACTTTATTTGTAGCTCTTTAATGGTCTATACCTAGATTACTCTGATATCATCCTTACATTCCAACAATAAATGCAATGTCAAGCCTTTTATAGACAGGTTACCTACAACAAAAGCATATGGAATGTCCTTTATTTATTCCCTTTCAAGATCATTCTCGACCCTTTACAATAAGAGCTATACTTGGTGAATAATATTTCATTCAAAATCACTCTAAAAATTTATTGATATAGGTTTCTTGAGATAGACTTAAAACGCCTTTAAATATGTCTCTATATATCTTATTATCAATGACATAATATGCCTCACCTATATCCTTCATGTCAAATTTTTTATAAAAAAAAGTTTCACCTTCTACAACAAACCCTTATCATTTGTTGCAAGTAGAATATCATTCACGTATAAAACAAGAAAACAAATCTTACTCCCACTGACTTTCTGGTATGTACATTGATCCATGATGTTTTCTACAAATCCAAATGAAGAAATTACATCATGGAATTTAAAGTACCATTGTTAGGATGCTTCTTTTAAAATGTATATGGATTTTTTGAGGTTACAGACTTAATGCTCACCATCACTAAAGAAGAATCCTTTAGGTTGTTTCATGTAAACCTCCTCCTCTATATCTTTATTAAGAAATACAGCTTTCACATCTATTTGTTGCATTTTCAAGTCAAAATGTGCTACTAATGCCAGAATAATGCATAAAGAATCTTTCTGAAATACAAATGAATTTTTTTTTGTGTAATTAATTCCTTCCTTTTAAGTAAATATCTTAGCAATAAGTATTGCCTTATATCTTTCAATGTTGCCCAATAAGTTTATCTTTGAGTAAATTCCTTTTTAAAGACCCATTTACATCTAATGGCTCTTGCATTATTAGACAACTCAACAAGATCCCAAATTCTTAAAGATACACAACTTATGGCATTTTACCAGAATTCTGATGCTTTACAACTTATGGCATGTGAAGATGATTCAGGAATATTTTTTGCTCTAATGTTATAGTCAAATTCTTATAGATACACAATATAATCATTATGAATTGTTGATCTCTTTGTTTTAGTAGATTTTCTCAATGTTATACCATCCTCTTCTTGAAAAGTATTTGATTCAACTGGTTGTTTAAAAATTCTTAGTAATGCTTGAACTACCAGATCTACTAAAATGTTGTTAATAGCTTATGAAACTTCAATGATTAGTCATTCAACACCAGTTTATACTTGAGGGATGTTATGAACAATAACCAATCTATCACTTGATGTGGAAGGTTGTGATTCTAAATGATCTTTCTCAAAAAATATGTTTTGAGTTGATCGCTCCCACTAATTAAGTCATTTTCAAGAAACTTTGTGTTTCTTGATTTCACAATCCTAATGTTATGAGATGGACAATAAAATTTGTACCTTTTAAACCTTTCAACATATCTAATGAAATACAAACAAATGGTCATTGGGTCCAATTTATTTTCTTGTGAATTATAAATTCTGACTTCAGTTGAGCATCCCTAAACACGCATATATCGTAAACTCAATTTCCAACCTTTTAATAACTCAAATGGTGTTTTTGGAACAATATTAGTTATAACATGATTTAATATGTACATTGTCGTCTTTAGTGCTACATTCCATAATGATTTAGGTAAATTAGAGTTGCCAAGCATACTCCGTACCATGTCCAATAATGTTCGGTTTCTTTTTTCCGCTACATCATTCTAGTTTGGTGAACCGGGCATAATGTATTGGACAACTATCTCATTCTCTTTGAAAAAGCTTTGCAAATGAATTAGGTGTTTGTCCATCCTTTATATATCTACCATAATATTCTTCACCTCTATCTGATCTTATAACCTTAATTTGTTTCCCACATTAATTCTCTACTTCACCCTAAAAAAATCTTAAAGGCATCTATTGCTTTGTTCTTGTTATGAAACAAGTAAAAATACATGTATTGTAAGTTATTTCTTCATAAAAAAGATTAAGTATTTTTTACCGTGTGAGTCCATGTTTGGACTACATATATCAATATGAATGATTTATTATATATCTAAACTCATATTAGCACCTTTTTTGACTTATTGGTTTGCTTTTCCTTAATGCAATTCACACAAGTTTCAAAGTCGGGAAAATCAAAAGTCCTAAGTATCTCGTCATTTACTAATCTCTTAATTCTCTCTATGGAGATATGTCCTTATCTTTAGTGCCATAACATAGAGAAATCTTTATTAATAACACATCTTTTAATGTCAGTGCAAACATACATTGAACTATAAATGGTATTGTTTTATAAATTAATATAATAAAGACCATTAGAAAAAATATTACTGCTAACACAATCAGATTTATAAAATAAACTGAAAGTGATGTGAACCCTAGAGGAATTTGAATGGAATTCGCGAACCCAAGATCTATCTAACCCAAGTTTGCTGAAATTAGGATAAGCTTATCACAAAGGAAGACATGCTCTAAGGCAAGAAGTCTATAAATCAACCTAATCACAACGCCTACACCTGGAGACGAGCAAAAGGAGTATAAATTCACAACAAAGATTGGTCAATTCTTTGAAGAGCCCATGTATCTTAAAGAAGTCTATTGAAAGCTTTTTTGAACCTCTTAGCTCTAAGCCTTATAACTGGACCAACCGGAACCTCCAATGGATCCTTTAGAGCTGGGATCGCATCATCCCCTCTCTCCTTAAAAGAATTTGACCTCAAATCATCACCTACATCAAACAAAGAAAGATCAGCGACATTGAATGTAGCACTAACACCATACTCACCTGGCAGATCCACTTTGTAGGCATTATCATTAATCATTTCTATGATTTGAAAAGGACTATCTACTTGAGGCATCAACTTTGATCTCCTTTGTTCAGGGAACATTTTCTTCCTCATATGCACCCAAACTCAATCACCTGGTTCAAACCTCACCAATTTTCATCCTCTATTAGCCTTGTGTGCATATTGTTCATTTTTTTTTCTCTATCTTTGCATGTAAATCCTTCATCCATCTCTATACCTTTTCGCACTAACAACATGTCGCACCCGACATCGCGACGGCCCTAAAAAAAATCATAGATTGTGGAAAAAGAACAGATTTCTGGCATCTGGTTCTTTTAGGGGAAATGTCTTGTTTAAGGAGTCGCCACCTAGTATTATGGTCACTAGGAACCCTAACTGGTCAACAGAGATTCTATGGTACGGGACTGGTTACGTAAAAGGGAAGATATTATCACCCCTTAAACGTTCTGCCTAAGGCAGACTGCATTGCTGGTTTTGTCTTAAATTGCTAAACATTTATTTCGCTTATGCTATGATGATTTGTTTATAATATTCCTGACTCTGGCGCCAGTGAATATTCGATCGCGAATAATTCCAACTCTGGCGTTAGTAAAAATTCTACTACAAATAATTCCAACTCTGGCGTTGGTAAAAATTCGTAGCCACCAAAAAATTAGTATATTTTCTTTTTCTTTTTCCTTTTTTATTCATGATCCTGATATAAGTGAATAAATTGAGAAAAAAAATATATAATTTTCTAAGACATGCAAAATTTTTATATCTACACTTTCTATTTTTTATTTTTTTATTTTTCATTTTTTTATTTTTTTAGGGGGCTGGGCCCAGCTCAGCCCACATACCAGCCCGGCCCGGCCACTGGCCCAAGCCAGTGGCTCGGCTGGGCTCAGCAGCACGCGTGCTGCTGCACTGTGCAAGTGAATTAAAATTCACTTGCACAGTGTAAAATACACTTGAAATAATGCAGAAGAAGTCTCTTACCTGGTCTGCTGGAGGCGAAGGCGCGCGGTTGCTGATCAACCAGCCATTTTCTTGCTTTCCCTGCCTTTGAGTTTATTCCTCTGTTTTTTGTTTCGTCGCTCACTCTCTCTGTTTTCTTGCTCTCGTTCTCCGTCTCCTGCGTTCGTTTTTCCTCTGCCCCTCTCTGGTTTTCTCGTTCAAAATCCCCTGCGTCTTCTGCCTCCGACCTTCTCTTCTTTTTTTAGTCTATCTTCACCCCCTGCTGTGCATGGCTTTTTCTTTACTCGTCTTCTCTGGTTTTTTTTTTCTGCAGTCTTCCCCCCGTTGTGTTCCTGTTTCCAGTGTTCTTTCCCCTGCTTTTTGCTGGGTTCCTCCTCCTCTCTTGCGTCTTTTTCTCTGGCTTTTATAAAGCCAGAGAACGTGGTAATCAAGGTGAGCCACGTTCGTCCATGCGTCCCATGATCTGCAGTTACAGATCTCCTGCCGAAACGGTCTTGAGCGACGAAGAAGGTGGAGCATTTGATTCAGAAACGGCGCCGTTCACAACTGGAAATGGCAACTTTCATTTTGGACCTTGAATTTTGGAAAGTTTTGTAATTAAACCCCTAGTTAAATTGTAATTGGACCCCTGATTTTGACGTCTTTTACAAGTTAGTCCTTGGACTTTAATTTTTTTCAAATTTGACAAGAATCAGCCCTATAATTTGATAATGTTTCAATTAAGTCCCTGATTTCATTAATTTAATTAAATCCAAGTCCATTTAAGTCTCGAAACTTATCAATTCTCCAATTAAACCCTTAATTGGATTAATTAAATTGATTCTAAGCTCAATTAAGTCTCAAAATTTATCAATTCTCCAATTAAACCCTTAATTGGATTAATTAAATTAATTCCAAGCTTAATTAAGTCTCAAAACTTTATTAATTCTCCAATTAAACCCTTGATTGGATTAATTAGATTAATTCCAAAGTTTAATTAAACCCCAAAACTTCCAATCATGTTGCCCTTAACCCAAATTTTAATTCATTCTTCATTTATTTCATTTTACTTGCTTTTTCATCATTATCATCATTTTTTTATCCTTTTCAGTAATAATAATAATAATAATTAAAATAAAATGGTCAAAATTGGATTATGACACAACATATCCAAGAAAAATAATTATATCCATGCAAAAGTCATACCTTTTCAAATTAGCATATAAGGACTCTTTTCTAAGCACTTCAAGAACTTGTCTCAAATGATCCATATACTCATCAAACTCTTTACTATAAATCAAAATATCATCAAAGTAGACAACTACAAACTTACCAATGAAAGCACGCAAAACATGATTCATCAATCTCATAAAAGTACTAAGTGCATTAGTAAGTCCAAAAGGTATAATCAACCACTCATACAAATCATATTTAATTTTAAAAGCAGTTTTATATTCATTCCCTTCGTTCATCCTAATTTGATGATAACCACTTTTTAAATCAATCTTCGAAAACATTGTAGAACATGCAATTCATCCAACAATCATCTAATCTAAGAATAGGATGTCGATACTTTATAGTGATGTTATTGATAGCTCTGCAATCAACACATATTCACCAAGTCTTGTCTTTCTTTGGGACAAGAAGCACGGGAACTACATAAGGACTCATGCTCTCATGAATGTATCCTTTCGACATCAACTCCTCCACTTGTTGTTGGAGTTCTTTAGACTTTTCAGAATTGTTCCTATATGCTGGCCTATTTTGTATAAATGCTCCTGGAACAAAGTCGATTTTATGTTCAATTCCCCTAATTAGCGACAAGCCACTAGGAATCTCTTCTGAAAAGATATCTTTAAATTTCTGTAAAGGAACTTTAACAGCACTAGGAACACAAGAATCCAAATTATCAGAGTTAAAGTATACCTCCTTACACACAAGTAAAATCATTGTCAATTCAAAAAGATAAGCATGTTTAAGATCACTAGATTTCTACACACTCTTCTTTTCTCACCCTTTCGTTCTTCTCTCCACTCTCGGCCTCCCTTATATTATTATTTTTTGTCGTGACCTTCCCCTAACTTCCTAAGGGCTGAAACATTGTCCCCTTTTGTTTTCAACTCATGGCTCACTTTATTTTCACTCTTACTCATATTCTCACCATGTTGTTCGGCTTGTTCTTTCACTTTGGCCAAAGTTGAGTGCTCTTCCTCATAACTTTTCTTCAACTGAATTTGATCTTCATACACTTGCTTTGGTGTTAGTGGGCAAGTGTATAAATTCTACCATCTTTCTCCAATAAATACATGTTCTTAAACCCATCCTGCTTGGCTTTTCTATCAAATTGCCAAAGCCTCCCTAGTAATAGATGAGTAGAATGCATAGGCACAACATCACATAACACTTCAACCTTATACTTGCTTGTTGAAAAAGAAATCATCACTTGTCTATTCACCCTAACAACACCACATTCATTCAACCATTGAAGCTGATAAGGCCTCTCATGCTTTATGGTATTCAATCCCAACTTTCTAACCTAAGTAACACTAGCAACATTAGTACAATTATCACTATCAATGATCATACTACATACCTTATCGTCGATTAGACATCTAGTATGGAAGATGTTCTTTCTTTGTTGCTCCACATCAACCTCCTCGGTCTGAACACTAAGTGGTATTTTAATCACCAAAAGCATAATCTAAATCACTAACGTCCTTAAGTGGTGGCATCTCATCACAATCAAACTTCTCACTAGTGGACATAATCTCTTCATCACCCTTTAGAATCATAACTTGATGATTTGCACACTCTGATGCATAGTGTCCCAATCTTTGACACTTGAAACATTCTATATCATGATTATGTTTCAATTGGACTTCTCCCTTAAGTTTGTGATAACTAGTCAAAAACTGCTTCTTCATGAAGGTAGGTTCGGCAACTTTAGAAGTCACTAAGGGCTTTGATGGCGCATTACCCTCTCCCCTATAATCCAACTTACAACCCGAAAAAGACCCCGAATAAACTCCAGATCATGTACTACCCTTCCTTTTCAACTGTCCTTCGACCTTAATGGCCAAATGCATTAACTCTTCCAATTCAACATAAGATTGCAACTCTTCAACATTAGTTATGTCTCTATTCAAGCCATTCAAAAACCTAGACATAGTAACTTCCTCATCTTCATTAACATTATCTCTAATCATAGCCACCTCTAATTCTTTCTGATACTCCTCCACACTCTTATTACCCTGTGTAATCATTTGTAAACGATTAAACAACTCCCTATACTGGTGTTTAGGAACATACCTCTTCTTCATTATTGTCTTCAACTCTTCCCACGTGCTAATTGGTCTTTCTCTATTCCTTTTTCTTTCTACCACCAATCTCTTAGAGTACCTATGGATGTCAAAAATCATCTCCATCTTTTTTTTCCAATCTAAGTAAGCTTCTGGGTCAATTTTTCCCTTAAAGGCTGGGATTTTTAACTTAATACTTCCTATATTTCGGTCTGCATCACACAAATCATCAAAATCCCCTCTATATTCAAAATCCCTATATGGCCGAATGTGTCCCCTCCTTGGCCGATTATCATACCTCTCTCCTCTATATGTACGGAACCCACCACCATGATTAAGATCATCATCGGCTTCATCTGTAGAGTTCCAGCAACACTCTCTGATTAGTACTTAAAAGTACATTTTTATCAAGGTTTTATATCATCATTTTACACTTGAAGTATCAAAAACTCCTTAACTAAGAGCATGTTTTATAATAACAAGTCTGATAATATAAGATATCTCTAATTTATGGTAAATATTCATCTTAAATGCAGGCCTATCACATAAATCAAAGGATTGATTGATGAGTTTAAGTACTAAAATTGAGAAGACAAAGAAAGGGCTAGGCTTAAAAAAGAAATGTTGGTTTAGTCAAAACTGGAACACCATTCGGTTTTTGGATCATAACTGGAGTTGTAGAACTTGGATTTAGGTCTGGTTTATATGTATGGAAAGCTAAGACATAGGCCTAAAAATTTCATGAAGAGTCCAAGATTTAAAAGTGTCATTTTCGAGTTCAAATGGTAGCAACAATGGAGAAGTCGAAATCTATCCTGCAAGCCAGACACTGTTCAGTGTTCAGCCCATATCTTGAGTTCTAAAAGTCCAAATGTGCCAATTCTTATTTTTTTGGAAAGCTGAGACAATTTCCTAGAACTTTCATGAAGACTATCTGCTCAAATTCTGATGTTAGCAATGATGTTTTCTGCAGACAAGAAGATAAGGTTGTTACCAAGTCAAGAGGTGGCCACCCACTCAACAATTAGTCATCAAATCAATAGTTTTGAATTTTGGCTTTTAAAAGGAGGCATTTGCCATACATTTAGGCATCTTGGTTTTCAGATCAAAATCATGTTCTTGCTCTCTTTCTCTCTTTATATTTTTGTAATGTTTAAGTTTTGCTTTCATTAATCTCTTGTTTATGCCTTTCATTTCCTTTATTATACTTATATAATCATGTTCTCCTGTTGTTTATCTATGTTTCTCTTGTTCATAATGTTCAGCTAAGTTTATTATGTCAAAGTGAAAAGGTTACACTAATGGTGTAAGAATAAGTATAGTATAAACTCAACATGGACTTTAATGTTTGATACTAACATGTTTTATATTTATTATCTTACTCACTCTTAATACCTTGCTTGTTAAATGGTTAATTTGGATTTGTGTTGAACAACCCTTGGCACAACAAATACTTGGCACTTTCATAGCCCAACTGTATGGTATAACAGACACATGTCCTATGAAAGGAACTTGATTTATTGTTAACATAAGTTATCACCATGAATACCTGATAATAGTTACAAGTATTAGCATTACTCGAATAAGATAATTAATGTAATCATGTTAACAATTATAATCCGAGTGGAATCTCCTTTGTGTGTGGTTTCAGTCAAGTAATAAAAAGAGTTTATACTATACTTATTTGAAATACCATTAGTGGATCCTCTAACCTTGACAATTGTTTATCTTTGTTTAAATCCTTACATCATTATCACATCTCAAAGCTCTCTTCAAATCTTTTCTTTTATTTATAATTCTATATAGTTCATCTCCCTATGGTTCGACCTTGTCTTGTTGGGTTATTTATTACTTCGACACTCCTGCACTTGGGGTAAGACATCAAGTATAATATTTGTTTATTTTCTCTTTTCACTTTTCATTTTATCTAACTTTTGTTTTGTTTTGTTTCTTTTCTTTTCTTCCTTTTATTCTCTTCCTACATGTGCATGAGAGTTTGGTCACATCCATTAAGTGGTAGACTTTGTAGGGTATCCTCACCATTTTCAGAAAATATGACCGAAGAAGATAACCAGTCGCTTTAAAATGAGAATAATGAGAATAATTGAGTTAGAACACTTAGAGACCATATGAATCCCACAAGAACAAGTGCACCCTCATGTGTAGTTTTCTCTCCTAATGCATCTCACTTCAATTTTAAGCCAAACATTATTCAACTTTTACCTTCTTTTCATGGCTTAGATCTAGAAAATTCATACTTACATTTGAGAGAATTTGAAGAAGTTTGTAACAGTTATAATGACTTAAATTGTAGCATGAACACCATAAGATTAAAGCTTTTTTCCTTTTTCATTAAAAGATAAAGCTAAAACTTGGCTACAAAATTTGAGACTAGGATCCATTCGTGTTTGGGATGAAATGCAACAACACTTTTTAAAGAAGTTTTTTCCGTCTCACAGAACAAACTCTTTCAAAAGACAAATCACCACTTTCACTCAAAAACCAGGAGAAACATTTTACCAATGTTGGGATAGGTATCGAGACTTGCTTAATACTTGCCCTCATCATGGTTTTAAAACATGGAGATTGGTTTCACATTTTTATGAAGGGTTAACACTTAAAGATAGACAAATGGTGGAATTGATGTGCAATGGAACTTTTAAAAATAAAGACCATAATGAAGGAATGGAGTACCTAGACTTGCTAGCTGAAATGCTCAAAATTGGGACACTACAGGCACTTATAAGGCACCAAATAAAACTCAACCTTATACATCTAGTGGAGGAATGTACAACCTTAGGGAAGATCATGACCTCTAAGACAAGTTTGCATCTTTAGCTAGAAAAGTCGAGCACTAGAATTGAAAAAGAGTGGTCAATTAAAATATGTTCAAGACATTGTGTGTCAAATCTGTGAAACCAATGAACACTCAACCAATGACTGTCCAACTTTGCCTTCTTTCAATGAATGCCTCCATGAATAAGCCTATGCTTTAAACAGTTTCCAAAAGCCCAATCATAACCCATACTCGCAAACATATAACCCTGGTTGGAGAAATCACCCAAATTTCAGTTGGAAGAGTGATTACAATAATGCACAAACTTCACAACCACCGTTTCAAGCACACTATAATTTCTAAAATTTTCATGGATATGCACCTCCTTATACTCCACCTCCTAGAAGAAATCTTGAGGAAACATTGCATGCATTCATTGAAAAGCAAGAGACAATCAACACTCAACTTGCTTAAAGCATGACAGATTTTAAAGATACTCTTGCAAAATTCATATATGCTCTCAGTTTTCAAGAGAAATGTAAGTTTCCATCTCAACCATAACAAAATCCTAAGGGACAATACAATGCAACTACAAGTAGTTCTGGAAGCCAATACATGGATCAAGTCAAATCAATCATCACTCTTTCCGGTGGTAAGGTTATTGAAAAACCCACTCTTGAACCTTGTGAGAAAGATGATGAGTCAATCTCTGAGGGTAAGAAAGCGGTTGATTCTAAACATTGCAAAGAAAAGACTGATTCCCCGCCAGCACTTCCATTTCCTCATGCCATGACCAAACAAAGAAAAGTCAATCACAACTTTGAAATCTTTCAAACTTTGAAGCAGGTAAGGATCAATATACCTTTGTTGGATGCTATTAAACAGGTACCTTCTTATGCTAAATTTTTAAAAGATCTGTGCACTGTGAAGAGAAAACTGAATGTGAAAAAAAAAGTCTTTTCAGATCTTATCTTGTTGGCTCACTTGATGTTGTTTTTAGTGATCATGCAGCATTGAAATATCTTTTTTCTAAGAAGGATTTTAAGGCTAAATTGGTGCGGTGGATTTTGTTACTTCAAGAATTTGATATCACAATCAAAGACAAGAAAGGCACTGAAAATGTTGTCGTAGATCATTTGTCAAGATTGACAACAGATTCGAGATATGACATCACACCAATAGATGACTACTTTTCTGATGAATCTTTACTTTATGTCTCTATAATGCCTTGGTTTGCTAATATTATTAATTTTCTTGTTTTGGGACAATTGCCAGCTCATTGGAGTACCCAAGACAAAAGAAAGTTCTTGAACGAAATGAAGAACTTTTATTGGGATGACCTTTATTTATTCAAATATTGTCCTAATCAAATATTTCAAAGATGCATTCCTGAAAATGAGGTAAGTAGTGTCCTTAAATTTTATCATTCTGAGGCATGTGGGGGTTATTTCTCATCAAGAAAGACAACTGCAAAAATCTTACAAAGTGGATTTTACTAGCCCACCATGTTCAAGGACTCACATGCATTCTGCAAGACTTGTGAAAATTGTCAAAAGTTGGGATCTATTTCAAAACGTCACATGATGCGTTTAAATCCTATTCTTGTCATTGAGATCTTTGACTGTTGGGGTATAGATTTCATAGGTCCATTTCCTCCATCATTTGGTTTCTTGTACATATTAGTCGCAGTAGATTATGTTTCAAAATGGATAGAGGCAATTCCAAGTCAAAACAATGACCACAAAACAATAATAAAGTTTTTGAAATAAAATATTTTGAGTTAATTTGGAATCTCTCGAGCCATGATAAGTGATGGTGGAACACATTTCTGCATCAAGCCATTTGAGTCTTTAATGAAGAAATATGGAATCACACACAAATTTTCCACCCCTTATCACCCTTAGACAAGTGGATACGTAGAACTTGCTAATAGGGAGATCAAACAAATCTTGGAAAAAACAGTGAACCCTAATAGGAAGGACTGGTTTTTAAGATTTAATGATGCACTTTGGGCTTATTGTACTGCTTTTAAAACATCATTAGATATGTCACCTTATAGGTTGGTCTATGAAAAATCTTGTCATTTGCTTGTGGAACTTGAACATAAAGCTTATTAGGCTATCAAAGCTTTCAATTCAAACCTTGATGGTGCTAGCCAGCTATGTAAGTTATAAATAAATGAGCTTGAGGAAATAAGAAATGATGCATATGAGAATTCAAAAATTCATAAAGCAAGAATCAAAGAGTTTCATGACAAGAGAATCTTGAGAAAAACATTTGATATTGGTTAAAAAGTTTTGCTTTATAATTCTCGACTCCATTTATTTCCTGTAAAGCTAAGATCAAGATGAAGCAGTCCATTTATTGTGAAACATATGTATCCTTATGGGGCCTTTGATATTGAGAATCCAAATAATGACAATGTTTTTAAGGTAAATGGACATCGTTTGAAAGCTTACTTTGATAATTTTCCTAGTGAAAATGAATCCACTGGTTTGAATGATCCTATATATAAAAGTTGATTATTTTGTTTTTCTCACATTGTTTTTGTGTTTCTTTTTAGTGTGACTCTTATTTTGCTAGTCTTTCTCCGAGCCTGATCAAATGGCGGATAACGGTACTCCGTGACTCTTAAGTTAGTTTTTTCAGTTTCCCATAATAACTGATATCTATGTATATATTTGTGCAATTCTTTGCTCTTTCTTCTTTCTTTGCATCTCTTCTCTAATTCTCATTTGAAAATGGACACCACTCTTGAAAAATTGAAAAATTATTTTCCCGCTTTGCCTCCAAATGCGATTGCAAAAATTTACCGTGCTAGGTGTGAAAGATTGAGGTTGTTAATGAATCATGGAATTCCTAAAGATATTCACTGGCTAATTGAAGCAAAGGTCTGATTATCAGGTGAGTCCTCTAATTCTTTCATTTCGTACATACCTGGAACAGGTAAAAGCACTTTTGCAAAGAAACGTCGTGCAAAACTACTTTTACAAAGATGAACTTGTAATGCAACATGTCGTTCTTTAGGAATGGTATCTGTAAACCATAAAGATAAAATACAATTCATTAAGGATGGCTTGAGTAAGGGGTTTTTAGATAATCTTCTATTGACTCTTGAGACGCATCCTAGTGGAGATATGCATCATGAAATTTGGTGCTTTTCTTATTCATGATGCCGCACCCTCGTGAGCGCGCGATGTTGAGGCGACCTTTCTCGGGAGTGGGGAATCGATGTCGGGGTCTTTGTTTTGTGTAAAAGGGAGTAGAGATTCTAAGGCAAGGGACTGGTTGCATAAAGGGAAGGTATTAGCACCCCTAGTACACCCTACCTAAAGTACATTGCTTGGTGTTTGGTTTATAATTGCTATGGTGTTGATTTTTCTAATCTCATCAGTTTTCCTAGGATAAGTTTGCTATAATGAACAAACTTGGGTTCAAAGTCTAAAAGAAAGAACCCTTGGCTGATATGGATCATACCTTTAGATATGTCTTTAGAGTGCCAAAGAGAACCAATGCAGATCTCTTGAAATCTGTGTTTAATTTGAACTAAATTTACAACCTATGAATTAAGAGACACCTAAGATAGAAATCTAATGAGATTCAATGTGCTTAAAAGCTCATTTTTACCTTAGTATTTCAAGTATTTGCGACTCATAAATTGCAAGGAAGAGGGATAAAAATTTAGAAATATAAGGAAATTCAGAGCGCTTTAAAAGCCTATTTTTGCCTTAGTGTTTTATACTTTCACGGCTCGTAAACCGTGGAGTCAGAAATTAAAATATCCTCAATTATAATCGATTTTTCTTTCAAAGATGTGTGATGACTTATTATTTCTAAAAAAATATTTTGGATATTAACCACTTGGTTTTTTTATCCAAGTATTAACAGTAAATAATAACAAGTTATTCCCAATGATTTTTTGGATATTAATCCATTTGGGATTTTTTTATCCAAAATATAAATGGTGAATAAAGTAGAATTCCCCAAAAATAAGATTTTGTATTTTTTCCAACACCCTTTGGAGTTTTACAAACATGTTGTAAAATCCAGAATGCAAGAAAACAATTTGTTTTTGTGTTTAAGAAATCCATGCTAAAACACATTTTCTTTTAAAACTTGGAATATTTATTTAAAAAAAACATTCAAAACATGTTAGGCTATTGGCCGTATGCAGCATACAACAAAACCGTTCTATATTTTTTTTAAAAAAAAACCAAGCATCACACTTAATCACAATTAATTAACTTGAACAGTAAAGCACGAATGTTGTCATTCAGAAGCAAAAAGGAGAACGCGTCCCTGCCCGAAAGATTATTTCACATGCAAAGGGGTTTCCCTGTATCTCAATTCCTTCTCTGGACCAAAACTTCATCCAAGTTTATAAAGCAGGGAAAAAAAACCCGAATAGAAGGGTGAGCTGACAATGAAGACCTAACAGCTCCCCACGGTTCCTCATGAGCTAAAGTAAAAGAAAAGGAACAATAGGAACTCATAAACTCTAACAAAAATAACCGTCTAAGGTCAAAGCTATGGAAGGAAACAGAAGACAAGCATTCATTGTATTGTCAAAAATATAAAAAACAAAAATGCAAAGCCAGAAGACAAAACAGTTTTTTTAAAACATTAAAACAATCAGATTTATATGCGGCAAGGGAAGAGAAAGTTGAGACTTACCTGCAGGTCTTACTAGTTTTGGCTATAGAAAATGAAATACAAACCCAAACGATCATTTTCTGTCATGGTTTAGTAGCAAAGCTCCTTTTCTATGTGCTGCAGATCTCCTTCAGTTCTACAAATCTCACCATTTTTGACAGACGAAAGTTTTTGTCAATGTTTAGCAGCAGAGCCTCTCCTCTATGTGCTATAGCTCTTAAACGCCTTTTTTTTTTCTTTCTTTTTTCTCTCCACAGAGGAGGTTTATATAGCCTAAAACGTAGCTCTATTTAGAAAACAAGATATAGGGGACACAATCGCGGGTGGCTTGCAATCAAATAGAGTAAATTAGGAAGCAAAATATTCTAATTTATTCTATGATCTCATAATTATTCTCCACATGTAGAATATCATCCATTAAATGATGGTGCAGCTCTCATCTGCGTTCTTCCACAGCTGGCATTGGTGTTCAAAGTCATTGCCTTTAGACCAAAGATGAAAAAAACTAGTGGGAATGGTTTGCAGGGTTCGTTGTGTGCAAAACATTGGTTTGTTCTGCATGCAACGTCATTAATTACCTAGGTTTAGGTTAACCTTGACCCATTTCATATAGGGGCGGGTCGCGACCCAACCGTTATGGGGTGAGTCGCGACTCATTTAACTTTGGGGTCGGTCTTGACCCATTTTCTCATGGGTCATGACTTGGTCCTTCTCCTTCCAATTGCCGGTTGGTTTAGGTTCAGCCAAAACCCCCCGAATTGCCTTTGAGGCCAGCCAAGATCTACTTCTTTGGGCTAGCAGGACCCTTTTCTCCTTAGGTCAAGCCTCAGCCCAATTGCTTTTGGTGGTCAAACAAGACCCACTCTTTTGGGGTGGCATGACCCATTTCTTCTTAGGTCGAGCCTCGACCTAATTGCCTTTAGGGCCCGCCGAGGCCCACTTCTTTAGGGCTGGTAGGACCCATTTCCTTGGGTCAAGCCTTGGCTCAAATGCTTTTGGGGACGGACGAGACCCGCTCTTTTGGTTTGGCAGGACCCATTTCTCCTTGGGTCGAGCCTCGGCCCAATTCCCTTTGAGGCTCGCCGAGGCCCAGTTTTTTTAGGCTGGCAGGACCTATTTTCTTGGGTCTAGCCTTGGCTTGGCCCTTCTTTTTTTTTTGGTGTCGGCCACGGCTTGGTCCCTTTTTGGGGTTGGCCAGGACCCCTCTTCTTTTAGGTCCAGCCATGGCTTGGCCCCTTTTTGAGGCCGGCCAGGACCCCTCCTCTCTTTGGGCTTGGCCACCGCTTGGCTCCTTTTGAGCCGGGCCTAAAAATAGGAAACAACACATGTGTCCATTTTTTATATAGAATATAGAAAAAAAAACATATGGATTCCTTTTTAATGTTAATTGGAGAGGTATTTTACCTTTTCCTTTCTTATTGGCTTACATTTTGTCCTTCCCCCACGTTACCAGCATTGCACTTTCTCCTAGTTCCATTACTAGCCTCCATTCCTCTTGAACACACACTTTCATGAGTTCAATGTTTGATCATTTGTCTTTACGTGCATTGTATGACATTTTGAAGGGTTTGTATTGTTGTGGGAGAGTATTCAGGATATAGTGTACAAGGAAGGATTCTAACATCTCAACCTCAAGATTCTTCAATTGAGCCACAATGTCCCTCGATTGCATGATGTGCTCACGCACACCTCTCACGCTGGTGAGCCTTATGGATGAGAACTCCATGATTAGAGTGCTTACTAGTGCCTTAACTGAAGTTAGAAATTGATTATCAATTGCTTTTAGCAATTCATAGGCTTTCTCATGTTGATCAATTGAACCACGTATACCAACAAATATTATAGTTTTTATAACTTTATATTAAGGCGATTAGATCGCTCCCATCATTTATAAAGAGCAATACCCTCTAAAGTGTTTATATTAGTAATTGTAAATGGTTCATCTATTTTAATTGTATAATCTATGTCCATCCACCCTAAATGAAGAAGAATTCTTTCCTTCCATATTTTATAGTTATCACTCTTTAAATCTGGAATATCACAATGAATATCAGAGAAATTAGCAGATTGTATAACTACAAAAACAAATGTAAAGTACATCCTTATGTTAAAATTTAGGAATCAATAAAATTTCATCTTTTACCAATATAATTTGTGCTAAAATTGAATCTAATGATATTAAAATTATCTATGGGCTAAATTTTTAATTCAAGCATATTAAAATATAATGTATGATAGAATTATCAAATTATATACTTAATTCATAATTTTATGGGTATATATTATGAGAATAATTTGATATTCTATCCTAAACCTTAGAATAAAACTATCAAATTATGTACTTAATTTGTAATTCATGTAGGTGTATCATAAAAATAATTTCATATTTTATTCTAATCAATTATATAAATATAATGAAAAATTCATGTGGGATAATATGTATTATATTTAGTATAATTAATTACAATTAATGTATATAATTCCTTATATGATCCTAACATAGCATAATATATAATTTTATTTAATTAAAAAAATACTTGGCTAATCCCTAATTAATTAAAATTATATAGATCACTAAACATTACGTTAAGGCATAATTTTATATAACATAAAATAACATGCTCTTTTTTTATTAAGAAAAGAAGAGCCAAAGAAAACAAAATAAAGGTACAAAAATAAACCACGCAAAAAATCAAAGTGACAACCACGTGAATAAAAATTACATAGCTCAAAGAAAAATAAAATGGATAGCTCAAACATTAAATGATTAGAAATCAGTTTTTCTAATAATTTATAATCATAAGTAGCATCAAAACAACTCATAAAACAAAACCCCATGTTTGTTTTCGACACAAATGGTTTTGAATTTATTCTTATAGTGTGTTTGTATTTGAGGCAGCGTTTGTGTTTTCTCTAAACGCTATGTATTTGATGTTCGGTCACAGGTATAAAAAATGTATACAAATGGTAGGCCTCACCATTTGCCCGAGATTCCACCTCGGTTATCGAAAAGCTAATTTTTCCTGCATTTCCATGTTGGATCACAAGTTGAACTTTATGGATCTGCAAAAAAACATTCAAAAATTACCAAAGTATCCTCTTCTCTTTCTCCTCTCATTCGTTTCTCATTTAATTCACCCTAAGAATGACCATTACAACGTCTATTTCTTCTCATTCATTTGTCATTGATTTCTCCATAACTACAGAAAAATAAGAACAAGAACAACACTCATTACTACAATCAACAACCCTAAAACAAAAATCTAAATCCTGCTTCATTTAGACACCAAAGCTACAATTTCCAACTGGTTAGTTGGATTAATTGACTGGTCTGCTCGTATAGTTCTATTAAGTTAATTTTCATTCCTTACTTGCAAACTTAGATATGTTTATTCATTTTTATAAATTACTGGTTTTCTACCCTTGTCTAAAATTATTGCTTATTGTTTTTAAATCTCTATCTTATGCCTGCATGTAACTTGAGTTATTAATGCTTTGACTAATGAGATGTAAAAATTAATTGAGGCTAAAGAAATAGTACTCGTTGCACTGTCAACGAATAAGAGTTTTCAAGCCACCAAAAACCATGCCTTGTAGTCTTCTACTGATGAATGCTAACAAATAAACAAACATAAATTAAAATAATAATTTGCTCTGCTAATTATAAAAACCCCTGATAATTAATGAAACATAACGAATTATAATTAGTATGGATGATACTCAGTATGTAGGATTTTGAGACTTTAGATTATTGGGTTAACTTGAAATTTATATTATTTTAAAATGACATTTAATTAGATAATGGTGGACGTTAATGTGCATTTCCATGAATCCCAATTTAATTATCTTTGTTTTGGGTTTGTTGAGGAGAAAACACTTTCTAAGTTTGAGTTGTCTGTGTGTAGTTTTTTAGATGTTATTGATAATCAGTACTCTTTTATACAATTTATATAGGATACAATACAATCGTCCACATTGTTTGTTGTTTCCCATGTGAAGAAATATTATAGTAATCATAGAGTACTTATTCGACAAATATAATTGCATGTTATTTTTGTAATGGAATACACTAGCTTCAACTACAACATCTCGAAAAATTTCATTAAATTGTTGTTTACAATTATGTTATTTGATAATTGCTACAAAAATCATGGACCTTTTACTTTTCAGTTTCTTATTTCATCCCTTGTCAGCATTCAATCTTTTGTTTATATAGTTAATTGTTTCTTTTATCTTTGTTGCATTGTCAACCATTAAATAATTGATGGGTCTGACACACATGATAAAGCTTCTTGGACCAAGACAATGTTGCACATGTTTTGTGACATTTGCACTAAAACTATTAAGAGAGGCATGAGACCAAACACCCATTTTGATAAAGCTGGTTGGAAATTTGTCATTTAGTCATTCAAAAATAATAACATTTAAAATACAAATAATTATATTTAGAAGCCCAAGACCCAAAAACCTTGGGTTTTGATGAAGGACCCAATAGAATTGGGCCTGGCACAAGATCCGTTAAGTTTAGGTCCTAATATTAAACTCAAGACAATCGGGTCCTGACGCAAGACACAAGAGATTGGGTCTGACACACGACCCATTGCCCTTGGGTTCGAACACAAGATCCATTATCATTGGGTCCTGGACTCGGGTGAATTGGGTCCTGCGATAATTGGGTCCTAACACAGGACCCATTCAGAGGGTAAAAATATAAATTATTGTTCTTATTATCATTAATAAATTTGAAATTAAATATTATAACCACAAAAAAAAACCATATAGTTGATTTGAAGTATAAAATTAAAAATTATTATTATTATTATTTGTGCTATATATTATTATTATTATTATTATTATTATTATTATTATTATTGAAAGTATTAACATTAAAAATAGTATTATTTGTGTTATAAATATTAATATTTCTATTATAGTTCAAAGTATTATTATTTTTGGTATAAATATTATTATTTTTATTATCATTGAAGGTATTAATATTAAAAACAATATTTTTTGTGATATAAATATTATTCTTTAACTTGTTTGCCCAAATTTTTATATTTTTAATCTTTAAAAAACAATTATGGTTTTTCTTCGATAGTAATAATAGTTTTTTAAAACAATTTATTAATGATGATGATAATAATAGTAATAGTAATAGTAATTGTTAAATTTATCTTTCAAATCAAATATATGGTTGTTTTTCAATATTAATAATAATTGTGTTTCAAATTTATTAATAATATTAATTATAATTAAAATAAAAATATTTATAAGACAAATAAAAATATTTTTATTATAATATTATTAATTATAATAAAAATAATAATATTCATAACACAAATGATAATATTTTTATTATAATATTATTAATTATAATAATAATATTTATAACACAAATGTAATATTTTTAATATTAATACTATTAATTATAATAATAATAATATTTATAATATTTATAACATAAATAATACTATTTTTCATATTAATACGTTTAATTATAATAAAAATAATAATATTTAAAATACAAATAATTATATTTAAAAACCGAAGACCCAAGAACCTTCAGTCCTGATCCAATAGAATGACGTCCTGACACAAGACTCATTAAGTTTGGGTCCTGAAACTGGAATCAAGACAATTGGATCCTAACGCAGGACCCATTACCATTAGGTCCTGGCGAGGACCCAAGCGAATTGGATTCTGACACAGGATCCATTACCATTAGGTCCTCCGCATGACCTATTTGAAGGGTAAAGATATAAATTATTGGTCTTATTACCATTAATAAATTTGAAATAAAATATTATTACCACTAAAGAAAAACCATATAGTTAATTTGAAGGATAAAATTAAAAATTATTTTTATTTTTATCATCATCATCATCATCATCATCATCATCATCATCATCATCATTATTATTATTATTATTATTATTATTTGTGCTATAAATAATATAATTTTTATTATCATTGAAGGTAGTAGTGGTGGTGGTGGTGGTGGTGGTCGTAATTTTTTATTTTACCTTTCAAATCAAATTTATGGTTGTTTTTTAATACCAATAATAACTTTTTTCAAATTTATTAATTATTTTATTCATAATATTAATTATAATAAAAATAATGACATCTATAACACAAATCATACTATTTTTAATATTAATACTTTCAATTATAATAAAAATAATAATATTTATAACGCAAATAATACTATTTTTCATATTAATACTTTCAATCATAATAAAAATAATAATATTTAAAATACAAATTATTATTTTTAGAAACATAAGACCCAAGAACCTTGGGTTTTGATGAAGTACCCAATAGAATTGAGTCCTGACGAAGACCCATTAAGTTGGGGTCCTAACGCCGGACCCAAGACAATCGGGTCCTGATGCAGGACTCATTACCCTTAGGTCCTAACGCATGACCCCAGCGAATTAGGTTATGACACAGGACTTATTAGACTTGGGTCGTGAGGCAGGATCCAAGAGCATTGGATCCTAGCGCAGGACCCATTACTATTGGGTCCTGGTGTAGGTCCCAAGCGAATTAGGTCCTGATACAGGGTCCATTACCATTGGATCTTGACGCAGGACCCGTTTGAAGGGTAAAGGTATAAATTATTGTTCTTATTATCATTATTGTCATTAATAAATTTAAAATAAAATATTATTACCACCAAAGAAAAACCATATAGTTGATTTGAAGGATAAAATTAAAAATTATTATTGTTGTTGTTGTTGTTGTTATTAGTAGTGCTATAAATATTATTATTTTTATTGTAATTGAAGGTATGAATATTAAAAATAGTATTATTTGTGTTATAAATATTAATATTTCTATTATAGTTCAAAGTATTAATATAAAAAATATTATTATTTGTGGTACAAATATTATTATTTTTATTGTCATTAAAAGTATGAATATTAAAAATAGTATTATTTGTGGTATAAATATTATTATTTGCGGTACAAATATTTTTATTTTTATTATAATTGAAAGTATTAATATTAAAAATAGTATTATTTTTGTTCTAAATATTAATATTTCTATTATAGTTCAAAGTATTAATATCAAAAATATTATTATTTGTAGTACAAAGATTATTATTTTTATTATAATTAAACTAATAATATTTAGAACACAAATTATAATATGTTTGATATTAATACTTTCATCTATAATAAAAATAATAATATTTATAAGAGAAGAAATAATTATATTTAGAAACCTATGACCTAATAGCCTTGGTCTTGACAAATAACCTGATGCAACCATATTATTCGATAGTTTTATCCATATTTAACTAGTGTTTTGCCTATATTTTATATATAAAATACATTAATATTCTTTGTTTTATGTTTTGAAAACTCTTTTGGATGAAAGATGCAAAAAGGAGTAAATTGGAGATAATTGGCAGATTTAACCTTCAGTCGATGTTTTGTGCAGAGCGTAAGTTCTAGAGGTTGAAATGAAGTGATTCCAGTGGCATTAAAAAGCTAACATCCATATCTTTCTGGACATCTAAGGAAAGAAAATAAAATAAGGAAGAGCATGGAAATCGCAGCCTTCAAAGTCAAATCTTGCAATCTGCCATTGTTGATCTTTGGCCATTCCAACTTAAATATCTTGAGCTACAAAAGTCCAATTGATTCAAACTTAATTGTGTTGGATTCCTGACGCAAAGGTCTATAAACTCTCCAAAGTTCAGCCAAAAAATATGTCATATGAGGGAGATATGATTTTTCAAAGATGACAACTGAATTCTGCCAGCAAACAGGTTTCATGAAGAAACAAGTCCAAATTACGTTCCGAAGCATCTAAACCGATACCCAAGTTTTTATTTCAGCAATTTAGCTCCTCTAAGTCAAAGCTTGAAGATTTCATGCAAGGCTATTTCTTTTTTTTTAGGAGAATAGTTATTGAAGTACTTAAATGTAAACAGTCTACTTAAGGGAGGACTATTTTGTAAAATAGAGACTAGGGTTTCCTAGGATATAAAAAGAATGAGAGAAGAGAGGGGGCAACCAGCCAAGAGGAGAAAAATGCCCCCCCTCCTCTAAGAAACACGAAATTATGCATTCTTCCTTCTTTTTGATTAGTTGTTCAACAAACATGCAAGGCTAAACACTTTTTCTTGGTTGTAAGGACACGGAAAGCTTCGGATTTCAAGAACTGTGAGATTTATTTTACCTTTTCTTTTCATTTTATATGATGAATATGTTTGTTCTCCTATGCTTATTTTTCCTATGATTGTTTATTTTAATTGCTAGAGCGGACTCTAAGTTATTATTGTAGACAATTTATTGATAAGTTTGATATCAAAACCAGAGTTGTGGTATACGAACTTGTGAAGCAACTGAGTTTAATAATTGTGGCGGATCTACGTTATTAATCTTAGGGAGAACATTCAATCAAATCAAACATAGACTACGGACAATTATGTTTTCTTGATTAATCAACTTATCTAGTTTTTAAGGCTGTCATTGAATTAAATTACTAGTGCAGACACTGTGGTTGTTTGATGGTTAGGTTAGTTATACGGCAGATCCGTTAACTAACCAATGTTAAGAAGAGATAAATATTCAGAATATAAATTGATGTTTCGTTTCCATGATCAATTCTGATTTCTGTAGGTGGATGTGTGCTTGCATCCAAAGTTTGTTCTTTTGATAATTTTCTGATTTTATTAAATTTTGTTTGATAGTTTTCTGTTTTCTTTTGCTTTAGCCTAGATAACGTCCAACCCCCCCAAACTGCATATCATCTAGCATAAAAATCTGACTTGAATCTTCCTCGTGGAATTGACCCCTTGCTTGCTCTATACTATCTTGTGTGTTGTGTTTGAAGTTAGGGTAATTAATTTATGCGATCGCGACATCGCAACAGAACCCAAGAAAATTAGGTCCTGATGTAAGATCTAAGATCACTGGTCCTGTTGCAAGACCTAAGAGTACTGGGTTCGGACGCAGGACCCAAGAGTCTTGGGTCTTGACAGGGACCCAAGAAAACTGGGTTCTAACGCCGGACCCATGAGCCTTGGGTCTCGTGAGGGTCTGCAGCCATGCGCACTGGTCTGACCCAGCGCGCAGACAGGGCAACTCCAGTGTCACGTGTCCCCGTGTGGCACGGGGTCTGGCTCAACGCCTAGGGCTTGCCAGCCCCAACAATAGGTGTTCGAATCTCAGGGACTACAGCCTTACCAAAAGTGAAACTGATCATTTTCTCCTTAACCATCTCTTCAATGTCAAATGCATCACAGTGAAAAAGACAACCTCATTGCTTCCCTGCTGTCCTTGCAACTTTATGTGGCAATGACAGCTCTGTCATTACGCTGCTCCAATTCACAGTGATTTGTGTCTAGGTAAATAATAACATAGATACTGAGTCCTTTTAGTATATTGTATAATATATATGTAAGGTATACGCAATGTGTTTAATCATTGCCTATCTTACAATGTATTTCACATCAACTTTATCCACAACTGCATTAGTGACATCATTGTTAGGACTTCATAGTTTTTGTGATAAGTAGAATGTTGTAATTTTTATCTTTTAACATGTAGTAGAATTTGATATGTATATATATATATGTGTGTGTGTGTGTGTGTGTGTGTGTAGGGGGGTGTGTGGGGTTAGTGTTATGATTATAAAATTTGTAGAAATATAAAATCTATGATTATTAATGATTAATGATGTATTAAATGTTATAAAACTGAAAAGAGTAATTATTACAAAGCACTAATTTGCCCTGTTCACATTGCCTATAACTAAAAAACCATGATAAAATTATAAAAAAGCCTTTAAGCGTTTGTTTTAATTTTGTTTTTTTTTTTTTTGCTTTTAAGGGTATTATAATTATTTCACTATGGTAGCAAAAATATAAAAAGATCAAAACATCCTAAATCCTAGCTTTAAATATTTTATTTTTAAAAGTAATTAAGTTTTTTCACTATATTAAAAAAGATGTCGAGATAAAAATTAAATTTTTTGGATATTTTTGGATCATTTTAATGTGATAATATAAAAAAATTAAAAAATATATTATTTTAATACATTTTCATATAAAAACCACTTTGAAAAAACTATTTACCATTATCTCAAGCAACCCTTAAAGTAAAAAAATTGATTTTTTTTTATTTTTTAAAACATTTTTATATATTAATATTAAAAATAATTTTTAATAAATAAAAAAATTATTTTAATACAATCTTAAATAAAAAATATTTTAAAAAACATGCACTTTTTATGTTATAAGTTATAACCGGTGGAGATTAAATATCAATTTTGAAAGATCAATCATAAAACAAAGTACATACATACTATCCCATTCAGGAGCCCCTCCATAAGTAGTGGCTCTTTCGGTCCCCACCAACCCCTCCCCCCCCCAAGAGTCACCTGAATCTCCACCTCTCCCGATCTGCAAATATGGTACGTTCACGATCTATTGTGGTTTTAGCTATTCACATCCAATTTGTACTGTCGTTTTGTACCATCCTCGTCGAATTTGTTCCAATCTGCTTTGATTTCTTACTATTATCATTTTAATTACATATCTCATTATATAAATCGTTAGCCTTGAATCACACAATTGAATCAAATGCGTGACTTCGGAATCAGTTACTCTCTGTTTGGTTGCTAGGAACCGGAGGCTTTAAATGTTAGCTTTGATTTGATAGTAACCAAACGGAGTGTCAAGGTTATGAATTTTGCTGAGATCTGGTGTAGTTACGTGTGGAATTTTATTTTAGATATATTTTTTTAAATTATTTGTGAAATGTGTGTTTTCGAGGTCTGTTTGGTTGCTGAGAATGTGAAGGAAAATCTGGAATCTGGAAATACAGGCGCGCGCTCGTGATGATGAATAATGCCTTATTTTTTTTTTTTGATAGGATTCCTGCCCCGTGGTGAAAAACATTCTTCTGCTAGACTCTGAAGGGAAGCGAGTTGCGGTCAAATACTATTCAGATGACTGGCCGACCAATAATGCAAAGTTAGCTTTTGAAAAATCGCTTTTTGCGAAGACTATGAAATCAAATGCCCGCACAGAAGGTTTGACAATGCTGCATAAATTTGTTAAGCTATTTGAACCTTTTTAAGAGTAAAGTTGTGCATCTTTGAGGAATTATTCAGTTTGATTGCTAACTGAATATGAATTACCTCTTTAATGGCATGCATTCACATTAATTAAGAAGCAACTATGTTTGTATTCATTCACTTCAAAATTTTATTTGAGAAGCGAACCATAAAGCTTGTTTATCAAGTCAATGAAAAAGATATTTTTGCTGTGCAAGAAAAGCAAATACAAGTTTGCATATATACTTCCCTTCTTTTTTTTGCAAGCACGGTACAATGTTCATAAATTTATAGGTATTGTCTTTAATTATTTGTGCTCGCTATGTCATTCCTTACTCTTTAGAAACAAGATCTTGCAGAATTTGGTGCAACTCAAAATCCTCTTCTGTTGAATCCAAAATTAGTTGCCTGCTGTACATTGCTCCAAATGCATATTTTTCTCACACCATAAAAATCATTATCTTTTTCTCCAAAGTTATTTTCTATAATCATTTGCAGATGAAGGATCTTAATTAATTGGGCAGAATTTTCTGAATTTGGAAAACTTCAAGTCTTAATTGGGAGTGCTGCTTTGAATGAGATAAAATTTCTTTATCTTGCTTGTTCTCAGTCAGCAACGCTCTTGCTTTTTTGTTGATAATCCTACTTGATAGTTCATACTTTTACAACTTACTTTTAAGTTACTTAATGGAGGTTCTTGACATTTGAAAAAATTGCCAGATTATGTTTTAGGAGGACTGCTAGGGTTCTTAAATGTCTGCATTGTCATCTAATCTTCACAGTCCTGGCATCTGGCATGTTGTCTTGAAATGTGTTCCCTTGAAACTAAAAGTAGCAAGGTTAATTATGAGACTTTAAATTCTGTTCAATCAAGTGTGGAAGTTATGACATATCATGTGACTTGTGTTCCTGATATATTGTTGTATGCAGCGGAGATTACAATGTTTGACAGTAACATTGTCATCTACAAATTTGTCCAGGACCTCCATTTTTATGTGACTGGAGGTGAGGATGAAAATGAACTCATTTTAGCTGCTGTTCTTCAGGGTTTCTTTGATTCAGTCTCTCTCCTCTTGAGGTATTTCTGGTCAAACTTCTAACTGTTTCTTAATTTGATTTAATGATTGTGTGATTCTGTTTCTGTATGATTTACTTTTCCATGTCATTGTTTTAGGAGCAATGTCGACAAAAGGGAGGCACTTGAAAACTTAGATCTCATTTTCTTATGCCTTGATGAGATTGTTGAAAGAGGGTACACAACTAATATTTTTTGCCCCCACTTTTTTATGTTTACTTTGATAGTGGTAGAATAATTATGTGTTTTTATTTTTTTCAGGAATTGGAATTATCCAATTCACGATATAGGAAAATTTAATCAACTAAAAAGACTGTTAGTTGAAATGCAGTTTTTTACATGTAGCCTTGACGGATAAACTCCTGCAAATTGAAAGTTTCATATGCTACAGAATACTAGATGAGTCAACTGGAAGTTATAGTCCTTCTGTACTCATGCTGTCTTCTAGGGTATCTGTATTGTTACTGGCAGTTTGTAGCGTAGGTGAGTTAGTAGTTTTTGTATATCTGTTTTGGTGTGCCTGTTTATGGCAGCTGTAGGGGAATGGTTCTGTTACCTTTTCTTGACCTTTGCAGGACAGTATGTATTCAAATATATGATGATTATTACAGAATGAGAAAATAATCGAGGAACTGGAAACATCTTTCCTATCCAAACAATCCCATTCTCTGTTTCTCATCCAAACCTGCTGAGAGACATTTGGTTAAATCATACAAACATGAATTGATTATGATTTCCTAACCCTTCACTTTCCCTCTCCATGAGGACTGTTGTTCAGTACAACGTAAGAATCTTGGTCTTGTGCGACAAAGAGGTTGCTAGTTCAAGCCCTAAGAACAACCACTTCATGCACAAGTGGGGAAAATGGAGAGAATCTGCTGGAAATTTCTAGGTTTTCTAGTTTTACCAATTTTTCCCTAATCCTTTACATTAATGTGTGAGGGCTTATACTTTTATTATTAGAATCACTTCCTCCATTTTATATTGTTTAAGATCATTTTCTTCTCGTTTTCAACCCATCTAAACAAGGAAGAAAATTATACTCATTTTTTTTTACATCTCTTTTGATTCCATTTCACTCCTTTTCTTTCCCTTTTCATTTTTTCCTCTCGAAGTAAGAGTGTTATCTTTTCCTTGAATAGTGTTTTTTCCTGGTAGATCAACCTTGCAAAGTATGATGTAACTAGTAGCTTTTTTATCTACAGAAAACTAATTGACCCGTAGCTTCAATTCACCTTCTTTTGTTTGTAATTATGGATGTATATTTTGACAGAAAGGAAGCCAACGTAGTTCAATTTTTGAAGAGAAGTATATTCTTTTTCACCATAAGGGGAAAAATAAAAGTAAAAGTAAAAGTAAATTGGAAAATAAACCAAATGAATGGAAACTTAAAAGACTGTTGAAATTTTAGCCAGTGGTGGTGGCATGTCAGAATTAGTATTTTCTTTGTAAACAAGTTCTATAATCTATCCTCATGTGGGGCTTGGATGATCAAATCTTAGCATCCTAACTTGATTGTTAAAGTCTGTCCTCCTAGTTGAACGTTATTTTTTCCCCATTTCATTAGCTGTCATTTCACTGGTGAAAGTAATTTAATTTCGTTTTACTTGCACCAACTTAAGATTATGAAAAACAAGTTTCTGATCCTGCTTCTGACATTTGATAGTCTGATCAAATATAGAACTCGTGCAATCTTTATGTCACCATGTTGACACATTAAACTATATGCTGTATATTACAGCAACAAAAGATGGAAGGAGTGCAAGTCCCTTCCATGCTTCCATCTCTATGGAGGATCTCTATTCCTGCAATCTGCATATTTTTTGCTCCTGATGCTGTCTGGTTAATATGATGGTCAAGCTCATATACATGTATTTCCTGCATTTGTTCTTGCTTGGCAGCATGATCCTCGAAACAGATGCTAATGTCATTGCTGGAAAGGTGGCTGTAAATAGCATGGATCCTAGTGCACCTCTATCAGAGCAGGTTTGATTCCCTCCCTGCCTATAATGTTCTTCGTTGTATTTGAATATTTAAATGTTACTGTGGAATCGAAGTATTGAATTACTAATAAAATTATCAATCTTTAAAAACTGCTAGAGAGAACCCTTGCTTTAACATTCTCTAGGTCTTAATATATTTGTACAGCCCATACTTTTCTCCTTTAGTTTCCTAACGTTACCCCATAAATTCCCTTTCTAATATTGCAGACAATAGGTCAAGCATTGGCTACAGCTCGTGAACACTTGACGAGAACCCTTTTTCAGTAGGTTTTTCATGCACACTCAGAGGTGCCTTGGCTTTATTCTCTTGGTCAAGTATTTTTCCATTTATTAGCCTTTAAGCAGTTTGTTCCATGTATTTTTGTCTGAGTTTATTGAACAACGAGGATTGTTTTAGGCTTGTAATGGAGCAACTCCTATCCAGCCAATAATGTCTCTTTAGCTTTCATTGTGATCCTTGGTGTTTATGGGCCGTGGCATGAATCTGACCTAATTAATACAGTTGATGCTTGCAGCTATATCTATGCACAGCTTATTAGATTTGGGTCTCTTAGGCATAATGTAAACATGCAGTGTCTTGTACTTCATTTGAAAAAATTACACCGTATGTGCACTGGGAACAAATGCGTGAAATTGGTATTTTTCGTAATTGGATTGTGTTTTTATCTCTTTGATAAAAAAAGAAAAGAAAAAAAAGAAAAGATAGGTGTTGCTGAAATCATTATGCTATGGATTCATGACTGAAGTTTGAGTGAGCCCTCAGGTTGTAACTTAAGAAAGTGAAACTGTCTTCTCTAAAAAGGCCTTGCCGGTTGGTCCTTTGTTTTTCTCGGGTCACCAGTTATAGGTGCGTGGCTGGGGTGATACCATGAGACTCTTCCTTTGCTGGTGGTATTTTTGTGAATGGTGACCATGATAGTTTTTGTGGTTATGGTTTAAAAAAATATGGTTAGGTGTGATTAGTTGGATTTAGATACGTGTTTGGTAAAAATTATGGTTGAAGTTTATGTGTGCCAAAAAACATGTAAATGTTACCAGTTGTGTTTGGAAGTGTGGTGGTTGCTTTTGAAAGTGTTTTTTACTTGTAAATACATTAAAATTATTTTTT
>Ga0325411_1000909_pt1 | contig 32050 bp, 18 predicted proteins | sample PopdelMetagenome_13_FD_206181 | JGI IMG/M metagenome (GOLD analysis project Ga0325411, IMG submission 206181) | Populus deltoides microbial communities from Bellville, Georgia, United States - Xylem-PdIQD-R4 | ecosystem: Host-associated > Plants > Phyllosphere > Stem > Wood/Secondary xylem...
AGTTTCACCAAATCAATGTCTTAATTAATTTAATTACAAATATTATTTGATGGTGATCAAGCTATAAATAGTAACATCATACACTTTTATCCTATTAACTAATATATTATATCATCTTTTAATTTTGACATGAATGGTCAGAAAAGCAAATCTTATTTAGTTTTGATGTGGATGATCAAAAGAAAAGCTTAATTTAGAAGAGGATCTAATAATCAAAGGAGAAAATAATAATAATAATAATAATAATAATAAAATCATGAGATGGGAGTTTATTATGCTTTCCAAATAACATAATTATAACCATTAAGAAATCAATATAACCCTTGTAAAAATAAATAAATCCAAGTTTCCGAATAAAGATTTACCAAAAAAAAAAAAAGAAATATAAACGCAAGAAGAAGGGAATTTATGCATTACATTCCATATCTCTAGCTTCATCTCTATCCTCTTGACAAGCCCCACATTTCTCTATTTCTCATCAATCACCAAACTCTATAATTTTACAAGCATCATATCATGTTGTAAACTTACATGGAAGTTTAAGAATATGATACATAGAGCTTTTAGAATTCTATCTCTCTTTTCAGTACCTTTTTTCCTTGGAAACTAGGATTTTTTAAGTGAGTAATATTGATTTCTCATTCATCATAATTATATTCTTTCAAAAGCATAATAAATTTTTATTCCATTATTCTCTTAACTTTTTTTCACCTTTTATTATTTGGATTCTTGTTTCCCAACTAAAAAATTGTTTTTTTTTACATTTTAAAAGTGTTTTTAAAAAAAATTATTTTTTTTTATTTTTTTGCTGCAAATTAATTTTTTTATGTGCTAATATTAAAAACTGATTTTTAACAAATAAAAAAATATTATTTTAATATACTTTTAAATAAAAAATATATTAAAAAATAATCTCTTCCATAATCTCAAAATAAATGACTTCCAGCACATGTTTTTCCAAAATCTACTCTCGTCTTTCGCTTGCAACCTTGTCAGCGACTTTCCTGGTCGATCATTGGTTGCAAGTATATTTTTTATCATCTTTTATCCCTATGATTCAACAGGCTAGAAGCAAGCCTAGTCTGGTTCCCTCACAATGGCTGCCCAATTTCATCTCTCAAGATCCCCTGGCCATTGTTGCCCCATAAGAACAGGGAACCACGATAGAATGACACATCGTAGCAACATAATCTCATTGTGAACAGCACGGTTTGAATTTTGTTTGCCTGCTAGTCTTTTCTATCCCACAGACGAGTTAAACCAGTGACTCAGAAACCCAGAGCCTACCCTTGAGTTTTGTTTTGAGCTGTTTTTTACATTGACCAAGCCAAACTTGAGTGACCCGACAGGATAATCCATGACTTGGTTAACAAAACTAAACCTAACCGTGCCAAAAAAAAAAATGACCCAATGACTCTCAACCTAAACCAAGTCAGACAAGTATAGTCTGTTATGTTTCATCCAAACTTTAGTTTAGCTATTTACAATAATAGTCATTGGTTTTGATCCAGCTTCCAGAAAGGCCCCTAAATTAATATTATTTATATTTTAATCTAGAACAGACTTCAGTTTTTAGGCGGTCCTTGTTAATAATTAAACTCGTATAAAATGGTGTTTTTTCTTGTCTTTTTTCAGAAGAGACCTTTGAGTAATATATTAAATGAACTCTGGCACGATACAACTCTGTTACTATATTCTTAATATTTTGTGTAGGTCTATGACAGAGGAAGGAGCTCCATTCAACTTCTAATTAAATCTTAATAGATAGTCCAAAATGGAGTCGAAATGCGACTAACCGGAAACACTTCATAAATTAAAAAAAAAAAAAGAGGAATTGATTTTGATATTCTACAAAAAGGAAGTCTCAGCCTTCCATTGTCCAGGTCCTAGCAAGCACTAGCTATCTAACAGCCAAGCAGAAATGTGTAACAAGTATCAATCAGTTAAGCTGCAGCTGAAAGCTTTGTTCTTTGACTTCAGCATATCCTTCTGGGTGTAGCATGCATGTTTGTGTGACATTTACAGCCTAAAACACCAGGTTCGTGGAAAAGGGAATTTACCCTCGACTCAGGGAGTGAATAATCATATTGGCAGATAAATTACAGATCTAAAAACGATGAAAATACCTGAAAATGTCACAGGAAGCCACTGAAAACGTCAGCCGAATTTGCCAATTTCAATTTTCTTCTTGATTGCTCTTCGACCATGATAAATAAAGGAATCTACTATCCCCGCGATAGTGAAGATGCCTACAAAGGTAACACTATTTTAATCATTCAAAAAAGAGACAGAAAGAAAAGGAACTTACGCAGGAATATGAGAAGATGTGGTGACATCGTAATATCATTCTTATAAAAGTCTCAACTATATATATTATACAAAAAAGCAATCGAGAGTGTACTGCTAGGGATTGCTGGTTTTCAATGTCAAACTTCAATACTACCATATTGCAGGATAAACCAGTATTGCCAAGCTTGTAGTATTTAAGGCTCGGGGCACAGTTTCTGACGTAGATATGCTACTTTGACTCGTACAGCAACCTACAACAGGCTTAGTTGAATTGGTATTTCGTATTTTAGCGTGTTGAGGAGTATTTGTTGAGGTTGTTTTGATTGACATCCTTGCAAAAACTACACATCTTATTATTATTTCTCAAGAAACTAACAATGGTTTTTCCCAGGGGTGTTCAAAAAAATCAGCCCATCTGTAATATTTGCATTATCTAACACGACCCGCGTCAAAGTCAGATAATGTGGATATTACAAATGATTGAGTTAAAAAAACTTAAAAAATGGATATCATAGGTCGGGTGACGGGTCAGGATTTTTAAAACCCGGTCAACTCAACCTATATACCCTATACTCCTTGTCTTTATATTTGATAGATTGTGGGTTGAGCATTTATTTTTATTTTATTTAGAAATATTTCAGCTCCAAAGTTCTTGTTAGTGGACTTTCTATTAGATTTCTTGAACTTAACAAAAAATAGCGTATCTCTTTGCTAGAGGATAAGGTGAGGCAGCTAAAATTTAATGGTGGTGCAAAGTATGAAAATTAAACCTATCATTGAGGGTGTCATGGCACCTATGGTCAGTGTTGTACATCCACCTATAGAAGCGGATCCATGAAAATTAATAATATAAACTCAACCCGAGGATATCTGTAATATCCATAAAAAATTTACCCCAACCCAATATCATGTCCAAAAAAAACTAAATTGGTCGGGTTACAATTTACAAAATATCAAAAGTTGAGTTAGATACAATTATGGATGCAAACCTGACCCAACTATATCCATGATTTTCCTAGTATTTTGCAAGTAAATTTTCTATAGATTTGCAGAATTTTCCTTTTGGAGATGCTTGCAATTTTGTGACTTGAGAGCTTCTTCCACATTAGTTTTTGCATCTTGTTGATCCAAATCTTGAATTACAACTGTGATAGCTCTTGAATGTGGTGCTAGGGCAGCCATGAGAATGGATTAACAATGGGGAAAACCATATTTAATTTCGTGTTCTCTAAAATATTTCCAAACCAGAAACTAAATCTGTGATACAGAAAATAGCTGTGATGAGAGTTCTAAAATTCCTAACTTGTACTATTTTGAGTGTTTGAATTGTAAAAGAAACCATGGAAGTGCTACATGTCAAGTTACCAGTGTTGGTTCAATTTGCAAATTGAGCCAAATGCATCACATAGCAGAGATGAGAATGCATTGGTAAACAAAAAACTATTGGCTTGAAGATCGGAAAGGAGAACAAACAGAGCTAAAGATAACAGAGTGAACAAAAAATATCCAGTCAACCACACTAGTTAGAAATGAGACTTAGTTAAGTGGATAAATTATGCTCACAAATGCACAAGAAGTTGAGATTTTATGTATAATAAATAGTGATTTCCTGTTATTTTCACTACGATACAACAAAATGATGTTTCCTAATTTAAGGCACTAAACATGATGTTCCTAATCTTAACTAACCAGGAGTTATCAATTTGGATCAAAGCCCTAAAGAGAAACCCAGAAGCATGGGAATCTCAGGGTCCACCAGATAGAAACAGCCTTCTCTGGCAGCAGCCTAACTAATCTCTTCTATCTTTATACAAATACAACTTAGCCAAAGTAAAGTTCTTTAAGGGTTTCTCTGGTGCTAAAGGTTACTTTGGCATTAGTTCTCTAGTAAGGCTAGTGAAGCAAGCAGCAACTTCAAAGGCCATTTCTCCACTTCATACCGGGACTAATTATTAGACAATGAAGGACCTCTAAGATTCGTATTTTTTTCAGTTTTATGTAATTATCCAAGTCAGGTTCTCTACTTATTTTCATAATTCTATTTCATATTTAGCAGCTATTCCAACTCTCCTAATTTTCCAGTCCTCTGTTGGAATTGTGAATCAGATTCCTAATCCTATGGAGAAATATCTTCGTTTAAAACAGCAATCCTTTGACTAAAATAGCATTCCTTATCACAAGGTGTGGGATTTCCTTTTAAGGTGTATTTGAGAGGTGTTCTTGGAAGGTTTTATTTCCCTTGATGGAGACATTTTTTTCACGGATTTAAGTAGTTTTTGTTGTAAGAACTTTCTTGGGTGTGATTGGACTTTGGGCTAATTAGTGAGAGAAATGGTTGAGAGATTGTCTCGAGAAAATCTATCAGTGATTCTAATTATTTTGATTACTGACAGTTTGTGTTGACTAAACCACAGTAATTTTTTGGCTTGTTATTTATTTTTAGTGGGATTGCCACCTCCAAAGGCTAATAGCACTGTATAACTACTTAGGCATGTGGGTGCAAATTGTAAAACTAAAGCATTTGCCATGGAGAATGTTCCTACAATTTAACTAAATTTAAATAGACCTATACGAGTTTCAGTATGCTCCAGAGTTGTCAAAAAGGTCTAGTGAAAAGCATCACACTATCACAATACTGCAATGCATTTCAAAGCTACCAATTAACACCATAATAAACACTATAATGACGAATAACAAGAGCAAACTTTCAAGATGTTGGATAAACAGCAGGTGCGTGTATGTTCAGGAATAAAATTGTAACCTTTCTAGGGCAGGGGGTTGAGGAGAGCAAAAGACAGAGAAACTACCTCCAATTATTGCACAAATACTTGTCATGAAGTGTAAAAATGAAGTATGCTCCTCTTTAAATGTCACCTGCAAAATGCAAAGAGTGTGATACATGGCTAATGATTAGCAACACCAAGTGGCTGTTTGTTTTCATATAGCACCATCTTGTGTATTGACAATCAAAAGATTCAAAACATGTAGATTGCTGGCTCTTTTTTTTCAACAATATTTTTCTCCAAGCACTTCTATTATTTTTTTTATTTTTTTTCACCAGATGGACTCTAAAGAACTTTCCAAAATCCAACAATATAATTTCCAAAATGTAGAGTCTAAAATTCCCTTTTGTAAATGGTAAAAATGTATGGAACATATAAGCAGTGGAAACGCAAACAAAATTAGTTTAAATAACAACAGTCAACAGAATGGAAGCTTTACATTATTAACAGCTTCGGCACCAACATAATAATGAAAGACTCTAGATGGATGCTCGACAAGATTATTGTATATGCAAGAAGGAACACACCTTAATTGGAGAAAAGTCATAGATGAAGTAAACTCCAGGAAGAGAATCAAGGCGCATCGATTCTGATTTCGTGAAATGCTCCGTAACAGAGTACTGACAAAACATCCATGCTACTTCAGGGCATGATGAAATGAATAAATCATCATAATCTTTATATTTTTTTTGTAATACCTGATTTGAATGCACAGTGCGGCCTCGAATATCAGTGTATATTGTAGGAACCACCTGCAAAGTTAAAACTGATTCTATTGGAACATTGCCAGCTATATATAAGATAATGATGAGAACATGACATAGGGCACACACAGGTTGTTCACATAATCCAAATTTCAAAACCGTTAAATATATAGTATACATGCATCCAGTAATCTTCCAAAAACACTCAGAATTCATTTCTCTCATATGCTAGCAGCCTATGAACAAAAGACAGAAATACTTTAGAAATCCTCACAGTTAATGGGTACAATGTTTGGAAAAACAGAATCAACTACAAAAGGTGGAAGACAACTGAAAAATGCCCACGCAGTAATTTTACTTTGTTGGATTTAAGCCAAGATTCCATAGGCATGCACAAGTTTGGATGGATTTCTAAATCAAAAATATTAATTGTTTTAACTTTGGAGAACAAGATTCAGTATCAATGTGCAGAGTCAGAATAATGCTTTGGCATTGAAAATACAAACCTTAATGAAAAACTGTTGCACACCATTTGGTGTTTCATGCATCAACTGTGTCCTGGCAAGGCAATAAATTAGAACTATTAAGATAAAAAGGTTAAAATCTGTGGGAGTGAGGGAGGGGTAGGAAGATGGCAATAAATTAGAACTATTAAGATAAAAAGGTAAAAAACATGTGGGGGTGAGAAGATGAAATAAACAAACAGGAAACATCCAAAATAGAAAGGAATCTTAACTTGACAAAAGATAAACCACAAGAATCTCAAATGACAATAGATAAATCACAAGTATCTATTTTGAATATATGTGTGCCTGTCAATTACTCAAACACAGACCATTTCAATTAATACGGCAAATAAGCCCTTAAGAACAATCTGAGCACTTACATAAGTGCATGTAGCTATGCAAGAAATGAAAGAGAAAATTACCCATCAAGGGGATTTACCACGCCTGGAAAGTAGTCACCAAAAGCCAGTCTATTGATCCTGTGACTTATCTGTATAATGCTCCAAGATGTTTGAACGACATCATCGTATTAAGATTCCATAAAAAGAAAAAAGTATAGGAGAAAAGTTACAAGACTGACATTAACATATTGGAATTTCATACAACATAGGAAAAAAAAGGGCATGACAAAATTCTGAAAATAAATTTTTAAATCATAACTGAATTACTTAAGGTACCAAAGACGTGTCTTACATTATAACTCTCCTTTTGCATATCCAGTAAATCCAGTAGTTGAAAATTTGATTGATGGAAGCTTTTCCCGGGAACAAAATGAAAATTCCCAGCAACTCTATTTACTTCAAGGGATCCATTAATATTACATCCTTCACCTTCTTCGTCTTTTATCATTTGGACAAAGCCTTCACGTATGCACTGAAAGCAAATGGTACTGATGAAAATTCAGAATATAAAACTCAAAATAAAAATTTCTTAGGCTAAGCAGCTAGACAATCATTATAAAGTAGAAATTGAAAACTAGAACCTTTGAACAGAATGTGCATGTGCATTTAACACACTGAGATGGATATGGCTATTGCTTTTAACTAATAGATTGATCCATTCGCGGTAATAATCAACCCACCCACCCCCACCAACAAAAAAAAAGATAAAAGGGGATACTGGTGTGGGCCCACCAATACATATAGGACCACATAGTAGACTTTAATTTTGTTATTTTAGTTTTGTTATGATTTCCTATTTTATTTGCTTGGGTGTCTATGAATAAGCACCTCATGAAGCATTCAGTTTTAACGTTGAATATTGATATCAGAATAAAACTGAGTTTTCTTCCAGTGAATCGGTTCTGTGTTTTGTGATCTTGTTGGTGATTCTACACCACATACACTGGTACCTCACTAGTTTGAGGTTTTTCCTCTTCAGTGCCAAGTCTTTGCTTTCCTTCCTGTCCACCATGCATTAGCAATTATAGTCTTGGCAGTGGATTTGATCCATAATTTATCATGTGGGGAATTGTTAATTTTAATGCACAAGCTTTATTCACCTGTCTAATTATTAATCATTGAATTTTGACTTGTCAAAAAAAAAAGCCCCAAATAGGCCCCATTAGCCAAGTTGCCTCAATTAACATGAAAGGCAAATGATGAAAGCATCTTCCATCTAAGCCTATATAGTAGTCCAAAGGCAACCAGTTATGAGCCCGCAGAAAACAATTTTGGAAGGAATATCAAGAGGCACACCTACTGCATGGATGCTTCCATGCATGATGTGGCAACTTATTCAACTGAACTAGATTAGATCACAGTTGACAAAACAGCAGAGTATGCAAGGCTTAACAAGGAATGGTAACTCGCAATATTGACAGTGAAAAACTTCAATGAATAAGATGTGCCTTTTCAGTATGTACAATATTTGCATATTAACTGCAAGAGGTGGAATGTCTCCACAGAGGAATTTGGTTAGACATTGGTGGTTCACCCACACATAAAGACTCAGCAGAAGCATCAATATGGGAAATTAGTTTTTGGCTACTGTGTGGCAACAATCATACAAGCGCATCAAGGAATATGTATAAGCAAATCCCCAAAGGCTAAACTAGCAAGACAGATATAAAAGCGAATTATAAAAATAATTCTAACTACAGATTTATCTGCACAAAGAAATTTTTCCAGCAAGTTTCCTCAGGGCATGATAGAGAAGTAAGCGCGACTTCTAGCACTGTTATATCATTCCCTTTATTCATCTGAATTTTTAATCATACTAGCAATCAGCATAAGCTCACAAACCAAAAGTACTAGCTAAAGTTGTTTCAGTAATTATTGGAATTATGAAAGAGTTTTGCTAACAAGACCTGTCCACCTGACTCCACTCACACGATCACATGAAATCAACTTTTCTATAAGGTATACGATAGCCACCATTTAAGATGTTAGGACTCTTTATTCAAGTGATGTGATGCACTTTCTACTGCTAGATGAGCACAAATCTAGTATCACACCAGAAAAGACACAAGGAAAAAGTCCCATCATAAAGGTAACTAGAAATCCTCCTTGAGATGATGTTCTAATAAGGGATACATCAGCAGCCAGCACCCACAATAATAAACTCCTTTTTAATTGCTAAGAAATAGAATATAATACATGTGAAAATTCTCTAAAGTAAAATCTAGAGAACTTACTTGGTCAATCAGATCCATATTTGTCAAAGCCCACCCTTTTTTCCTGTATGCTTCACGAACTTCGTCACATGAGTTGCAACAATGATCATCTGACTGCAGAGTAGAGATTGATTAATAATCTACAGAAAAATAAAATTAAGAGCAAACCTTCAAAATGTAGCTAGTTGTGGAAGTGGGAAGGGAAGGCTTATTTAGTTGCTACTTCATATTGCAGCATGCTCTGAAGCACTTGCTTAGGTTGCTTAATAAAATTTTAAGAAAAAGAAGTTTCCTACAACCCTTGGCTGTAGGAATTCCTGCTTCCCATAATATGTGGCAATTCTTAGGTTACATATTGGGTCAGTAAAAATCTATTGCCACTATACACCTTTGCTCCTCATTAACTTATCATTTTTGTTATACAGCAATGATTTTGATTCCCCATATGTGGCAGTATGAATTCCTACAGCCAAGGATTGTAGGAAACTTTTGTTCAGATTTTTCCTGTAATGTTAAGATGCCACAAGCCATTTAAATCCATACGCGGACATGAATTAAACCCTTTTTATTAATTAAGAGAAGCATCATCCCATTTAATTTCTGTAGTGGAATAAAAAATCAGTATTTAATTAACATCTGTAAATGAGAAAAAAAAAATAGCTGTCCATGTTTTCTTGTTCTTCTCTAAACAATGTGCCATAACCATCATTAGCACAAGATCCTTGCTCAACTAGACCAAAAACCTAATGCACCACATAAATTATGGCCTAATTCCAACTAGTAAACCAAAGAGAGCCTGATTCAGCTAACCAATAAAGCAAAATGCAAACCCAACCTAACCCAATGATCAACAAGGCAAACCCAACCAGAGCTAGCAAGCAAAGTAGCCCTGCCTTTCCCTTCAACTGCTTCCCTTTTATTCCATCAGCAACACCTTTCACTAAGCATACCACCCAAGCAACAGTGGTCAGCTCCTCCTCCTTTATAATTTCTTCTACTTGATTTCCCTGTCTTTCATTTCACAATCACTAGCAAATGCTGACAATCGCTTGCTGAATTTGATCCCTAGGTCTAGATTGAAAAATTTTCAAAGTCTGGGAAGTGAGTCCATTCTCAACAACTGCTTTATGGAGATTGGATTGACACCTTTGGTGATAAAGATTGCAATATTTGAAAAACACCCTGCTATGTAACTCCCATGAATCAGCAAGAGTGATTGCAAATTTAACTAAGAAAATTACAGCCAACCTTCTGGCTCTAGTTTAGATCAGAAAGTCAATATTTATAACCAAGGAAATCCTTAACCTTTTTCATTTTCCTCATTATTCTACTCTATCTTCATTACTAACTATGTTTCCTAACAACACTAATAACCTTTTCAGAGTACCAAATCATGTAACAATGAGCTCTAGATGACTGGTTTCCTATATTGTCAAAAAATCAACCTGGAAACTCTTTTGTTTCGTATTCATACATTTCTACAGACACCTAGGCTATAAAGATTTTCCATGTGACATTACAAATTAAGGGGTAGAATACATCAACATACCATTTCAGCACCAAAACATGAACCGCAATATTCCTCATTGTGTTCAAGCCTGCCACCGTGCTTCTGTAAAGGCTTGTCAATCTGCATGAAAGGAACAAAATTAAAAGGCAGACAGCCAATGTAAAAGCAAAGAGCAAGATAGAAATATGTCGGAACAATTGATGAAAAGGGAAAGAAACTTGAGGGTAAAAAAAACACCAAGCATTTAAAAGGAAAAAAAAAAGCCTAAAACGGCACAAGAATCTACAGTGTTCTAAATCAAAATTCATCTTTGTATAAGTATATCAACTTTATGAGTTAGACTCGGAACCTTCGTTCACAATTTCAAGTTAAAAACAAGCAATTCACAGAAATCACTTTATTTCTTTTAGCATAAAATGCTTCAATTCTTCTTCTTGGTTACTGACCTTTGGGGCACCAATCCCGTCCTGGCGGACTTCAATTACATCGCCATGAGCGTTAATTCTTTTCTTAGTTATATCATGCCTCTGCAATTGCAATTAGAACCAAATCAATCAATGGGAAATTAAATTAAATTACAAACAACAACCACCATAAACCCAATTTCAACTTATTTATTTATTCTAGGGTACATACAATATCATGATGCTGCTCTCCACTGATATCAATGGCGTCAACACTCAGTAACGAACATCGAATGGCAGGAAAAGTGATATCAAACTGCACATAAATATAATCATGACAATATTAGTAACTCTAACTATATCTTTTCTCCGTAAAAAAATAAAAATAAAAATAAAAGATGAAAGGGGTACATTGATGCGTAGGGTTTGTCCCCTTGTAGTGTCCACTAAAAGCTTTGTCTCAGTAACCGCGTGGAGATACAAGCCTTTCAAAATAAAAAAATAAAAAAATGACCAAGATAAGATAATTGAGAGATATAAAAAGAACGAAAAGAATAGGAAAGGTTACGTACTGAATTCAGAGAAGAAGAGGAAAAGCATGAGAATAGAAGAGATGAGAGTGATTAGGCCACCGGAGAGAGTACGGCTGTAGAAATCCTCGTTTATTTTTGGATACGCATCCAAGTTCCTCAGTTTCTGATAAATACCCTCCATTTTCTTTCCCTTCGTTTCTCTGCCTGGAGCTGGATTTACGACGAGAAGAAGAAGAGTGCCGGCCGGTGAACAGAAGAAGATACGAGTCCTCCCGAGGCTGTCTCCTACCAAAGAAAGAAAAAGGAGACATGACACAAGAAGACTTGTATCTGCTTCGGGCTGGGGTCAATGGGGTCCACTCTCCGTGTTTTGTTTTTTTAATCTTTTTTTTTTCAACTCATGAATCAACCAACCGAAAATAACCACGCGATCTTAGCTATGCTAATTATTGGTGCCAGCGTTATCTTTTACAAGGATGTCAAAAATATTTTTTTAACATGATATAAAATATATAATATAAATTTAAATAATAAATTTAAATTATAAAATTATAAAAAAATATTTTAATTAATTATATAATGATAATTTCAGTTAAGTAATAAATAATAATATAACACAATTAAAATAAAAGTGAAATAAATAATACAAATGTCCAAACATCTTAAAATACATAATTCAAATAAAAATTCATACATGGTTTAAATAACTTAAAAATACGAGAAGAAAAAAAAAGATTGAACAACTATATTTTATTGATAGAGTTTCAGAACATTTTCTAGAAGACAGGTCTTGAAACACACTATAGACAACTAGTGAGATGATACAACATTCTAAGATATATCACCAACTTCAATAAAAAATTAACAGAAATCAATACAGTGAATTCGTGACAACGAGAACAAAAACATACAAAATAACATCAATTTAATCTCATACCACCTCACCTTCCATCTTTTTTATGTTAGTAACAAGTCCTAGAAATAATGTCTAAATATCCCATCAAGCAAGACATGTATTTCAAGTTCTCTCTGAGTCTTTGTCGCCTCTTTTTGTAGTTAACAAATGATTAGTCTAAAACATAGTATTTCTCTTTATATAAGTATTCGTATCTTTTATTTTACTCCTTTGATTCTTTACCATCTACCTCTGTCTGCCTATGGTTTCGATCCTCCGATCATGTCTTCCCGGTCTAAAATACAGTATAAGGTTTTCTCATACTCAATATCCTCTAATGCTGGTGTTAGTCTGCTAAAATTGAAAATTTAAGATTTGGGCAACGAGAAAAGGGGAGACTGGGGAGTGGGGACTATGTAATGGAGTGTCAGGGGACTCGGACAGGAAGACATTAAATTTTTTAACTTTTGCGGGTTAAAACTCAAAGTCAGTCACACTCGTAAAATCGGTCTGATTTTACCGATTTTAACCGAGTTTAATCGATTTTGACCGAGTTTGACTGATTTCGAGTTTTAACATGATTTGACACGTTATATACATATTGACTCGTAAAATCGTAAGATTTTAAGAGTCAACTCGTGATTTTAACAACCTTGATCCTGTCTATATATATTATTTTTTTACTAAAATATTTTGATGTGCAAATATATTTCACTCTTCATCAATTAAATAAATTAATTTTATTTGAATTATATTGAAAAAAATGATAATAAACAGAAAACATAGATATAAAAAAACCAATTAATGAGGAAAAAAATACACTATTAACATGAATGAATAAATAAAATTAAAATGAATAAATTTTTTATAAAAAGTTAAGAATAAAGATCAAATCAAAAACATCAATACATAATTATATAAATTTAAACATATTAAATTTTTCAATGTAGTTTTTTATATAAAAAATTATAAAAGTAAATTGAAAAATTTATACTTGCTTCCAATTAAATAAACCATTAACCATTATGTAAGTAAATGAAAAAAATAATAATCAATGATAAATAAAAATATAATTGAAAAAATTAAGATATCAATGCAGATAAAAATATTTAATATCGCAATACGAGTCATTTACTTGATTATGTTTAATGAATTTATTTATGAAAATCAATTTGTAATAGAAATTGATACACATAAAATTTATTAGACAAAATAAAAGTAAAAAAAAATACTATACAAGGTTGCACATATTAAAAATATTATATAAAAAATATTTAATCTATATAAAATATACAAAAAAAATTACAGATGAATCATACTAACCTCTAAAAAAACTAAACATGCCTAATATAATTAAAAAATAATCGTTATTCAAGAAATGCTAAAATACAAAAAAAAAATCATAGAGAAAGAGTATTAATTAAAATTTAAAAATTATAAAAATTATTGGAAAAAATACATATAAAAAAGCCATTAATAAAAAATAATTAAAACAGGAATGAGGTCAGGCTCTGTTGGGCCTGATAAGTTAGGCCTAGCACTTGTCCTAATCAAGAAAAGGCCTGAGCGCAGGTCTTTAATTTTTTTAAAGTTTAATGGGGTTAAAGATGTGTCGTCCACTATAGTTTCTTTTAAAAAAAACAGACGACACATCATTTATCCCACTAGACGACGTGTCATTTGGAAATCCAAGAATCTGGCCAGTAGTGTGGTCGAAAAACGAGGTTATTTGTTTTTTTACCAAAAAACCTAGAAAACATTCTAGGAACCTTTTTAAACCAATCTATAACATTCAAAACGAAAAACAAAACCGATCCAAAAACCCGAAATTAACTCAAAACCAAGGTAAAAGAACACCTAATCATAACCTCCTCATCATATGGAACTATTTAACACAAAAACCGATCATTTTTGTGGCCTAAATCTTTCTCAATACCAACTTTCTCTCTCTATGCTGGAATCTAGCAACCTTCTCTCTCTCCTTCACCGAAAAAAAACTAAAAAAGAGAAAAATAAAGTTTAGTACCAAAATGTATTTTAAAAAAATATAGGACCTATTAACAAATAGCTTAAAAAGATGAGGAGCGCAAATAAACGTTTTCAACCAATTGTAGACCTGCCACCTTTTTTACTTGATTTTTTCACTACAGTCCTCTGTCTTTCAATTCAACCCTCACCCCCAAAAAGCATGCAATTGGGCTCTAATTTGGGCTCAATTATGCAAAAAAAAAAAAGTTCAAGAAATAAAGTAAATTTTTTTTTAAAAAAATACACTATTGTAATCTACAATAATATATGAGATGATGAACAATGAAAAGACCATGCTTTTTAGAGTTATACATAATATTTTTTAGGTTGTCTTTTTACATAAAGGACATGACTATATTGTTATAGAAATAACGATATAAAAATATAAAATAAATTTATTTATGTCATGTTTTTATAATAAGTTTTTATTTATTTTAAAATATAAGGTATGATGAACATGTCTCCACTATTTTTATTATTTTAATATTTTTTATTATAAAATAATAACAAAAGGCTACAGGAGATTAAGGCTACCCAGACAAAAACAATGAAAATAATACAAGAAAACACAACATAGAACCATGTCAAACAGTATCACCACACAATCACTTTAATTTAAAAATTTATTATCGAATATTTTCTCTTTAAGTAGTCTACTAAAATACAAGTTAATACAACTCTATTTATACTGGTTCTAGTTCTATTTTTAAGAATAAAATAATATCAATCCATGGTTATATAGTTATTATAAAGATTTTTAAAGGAAATTGGAAAAATAAAAGTATCAATCTTGATATTTAATTTCATAAACTAAATAGGAAAAAAATAAGAACATCATAAGGGAAAATGTTTTCCCAAACTAAAAAGAAATAAAAATACTAAGTAAACAAAAAATTTGCCCTAAAAAATCCTCTTACATCAGTCTTTCTGTGTTTGAGAGAACTTGTCATCGACTTTAAATTATGCTTGTCTTGATCTTGTAGATGTCCAATAAAAAAATATCACCCTTTACATGCTCAGTTTTTTCATTAAAAATACCATACATCTCAGTAACATGCTTAGTCTTCCTATCAACGGAACCAATCTTAGCATTGCATTAAAGATCATGTGCAATAACTCTTGTAGCAACCTTCTCAGATTCTAACTTAACTAGAGATTTTGGACTATAAGAACCAAGAAATATCTCTTTGGTATCTTTTATATCATCACTAACAAGATGTGTGTTGGTTTTTCCACTAGGAGACCTTTCGGACATCAATCATTTTAGGTTTGAGAGAACTTGTCATCGAGTTCAAATTATGCTCTTCTTGATCTTGTGGATGTCTAATAAAAAAATAACACCTTTTACACGCTCAGCCTTTTCAATAAAAATACCATACATGTCAATAACATGCTCAGTCTCGCTAACAACGGAACTAATCTTAGCACTGCATTAAAGACTATGTGCAACAACTCTTGCAAGAACCTTTTTATATTCTAACTCAACTAGAGATTTTGGACTATAAGGACCAAGCAATCTCTCCTTTGTAACTTTTATATCATCACTAACAAGATGTGTGTCGATTTTTTTACTAAGAGAACTTTTGTACATTTGCTTCACAACTTTTATCTAAGGTCCATGGAAATCAATATTGACCTCATTAATTCTAGAATTCTACTCAAGCACAATATGCTTCATTAAAGATCACTTGTAGAACCACATCTAATTTGGTTCTCTTCTCATAAACAGTTTTATTAATGAAATCAGATTTTATACACCCATACAACTAATATAGCATGAACATCTCTTGCAAACTTAGGGTTATCACAAACCAAGATTTTGCATCAAAATCTCCTCATTCAACATCATCTTCCGTATTCTCATCATATATTTGGTGGTTGACTCCAATTCACAGAGGAACTATAACCATGAAAGTTTTTAATTTTAACATCATTTTATTGTTTTTAAAATTTCTCTTGTAGATTCAAATCAAGAGGTTGTCTTCTTTGTTCACACATTTGAAAATAGGCTTTTAATATTATTTTATGAATTCGTGATCACTCTCATCGCGATCTTCTAGTTTTCTGTTATACATATTTGTCAACAACAAGATAATCTTTCAACTTTCCTATACTAGTTTATTACTGTCATTCGATGGATTAATTATATAATCTGTCTTTGTATGTTTTTTATCATGAGTTTCTGAACGTCACTTCCTCGATAGGAAACCTCTCTATCCTTTTTTGCATGAGCATGTCATGTTTTATGACCTTTTTCAACCACTGTTATTCAACATCATACATTAACTAATCGATAAAAAAAGATTTGAAAAAGCTCAAAACAATATGATTTTGAAAACAAAAATACAATCAGGTTTTTTTATCGAGTTTTGACCAGGCCAGCCCAAGTCAACTTTGGGTTAACTTTTTTTACATCCATTTCGAGCCAGAGGACAGGCAAGCACCAAGTCATGGGTTGATCTGCTAGATCATGCTGAATTTAATAATAATGGTTGAAATATAAGTTAAACAACTTTATTTATATTAGCCCAATGTCTCAATAAATAATTATATAATCATTATAGAGATTTATAAAATAATAGAAAAATAAAATCACCAATCTCGATATTTGATTTCTTAAACTAGATAGAAAAAAATGCCATGAAAATTAAAAAAAATAATACTCAAGGTGTAAATATTAAAATCCTATAAATTACATCTTGTTCCCACTAAAATAGTGCCACATCATTAAATAATAAAATACAATATCATATCATATCATATCGTATCATTAAGAAAACATTCACTACTCTTTGTTCATCTCTTTCAAAAGAGACAGAAAATGTTGAAAAAACACACACACAATCTTTCTTTATGTCATTTGGATTTTGAATTTCACCAACACAAATTATCACACTATTTAATCAAGCTTAATTAAAAAATTAAAAATCTAAAAAAAATTAAAGTAGATGAAGATTTTTGGTTGTAACTTTCTATCCAACTTTGTAAATCCAACTCCTGATTCACTTCTTTTATTTATCAATAAGAAAACTCACCAAAAAAATTACAATATTGATGTCAATTCTTGGTCTTTCGTTCTTTGTACAAAAAAAAATACTAAATTAATCAAAACCCATTCTTTTATTAAAGTTTTGCACCAAAATCTAATTCATTGATGGTTGTTTCTTCTTTCTATGTTTTATACATCAAATAAAAAAACTTATATCTTTTTTAAATAAATAAAGAGAAAAGTATTTTTTTTCAATGATGTTGCATGGCTTTTAATTATTTAATGATGTGACATTTGTTTTAGTGAGATAAAGCTATATTTTACTAGTTATCATTTAAATATTATAATTAAAAAAAACAAAACAAAATAAAAATAAATAATTTGCCCTGAGAATTCTTATTGAATCCTTTAAAGTTATGGAATGTAAACGCTATTTGAAGGATATTTTTATTTTATTGTTAAGATAGAAAAAAACAAATTTATAACTTGTTAATTGATGAATTAAGTAAAAAGTTCTTATTGATTCTTGGTTAATTAAAAATGATTTTTTTCTCTTTATTTATTTTTTTAATTATAAATTGCATTTACCATTCATAAGCTATTATGATGCATAATACGGGTCGAACCCCACAAAATAAAATGAATTTGACAAATTGTAAATTAGCGAAATAATTTATATTCTTTTTATTTTGAATCCAAGATTTCCCACTCTTAGTTGGTTCAATACTTTGGATCCGTAACGATCAAAATAATATAAAAAAAGTTAGGCTCTTTTTGTTTATATGTATTGTAATAAAAAAAAAATGTTGTTGGTTAGAGTATTTGACTGATTTATTATTCAGAATATGTCAATTATGGGATTCAAAGGTGGTCAAGAGTGTTATAACAGTTATTTTTTAAAAACAAATGATTTATATATTAATTGTTATTTAATAGTGATAATTATCTATATATTAATTGACGAGTTAATCAAGATTAGAGATATTCATGGATATTGTTGAGTTTGGGCTTAAAATTATATCAAATTCAATTTTCGATATTTTATAAATTATAAACCCAGTCTATTTATTTTTTTTGGACCTGAGTGAGTTAGATATATCGAGTTAAGCTAATTTTTATATATATAAATATTACAAATATACACAAGTTGAGCTTATATTGCTAATTTTAATGGACCCACATTTAAAGACAAACCTATAACATGGACTATCAGTATCATGGCACCCCTAATATTAGGTTTATTTTCATTTATTGCACTACCATTGAATTCTAATTATATTTTCCTCCAATTCAACAACGAAACAAACTCTTTTTTGTTATGTTAAAGAAATTTAATAGAAAGCTCATTAACAAAAACTTTAAAAATAAAACATTTCTAAATAAAATAAAAATAAATATTCAATCTATAATCTATCAAATATAAAGATAAAAGGAGTATAGAGTATACGAGTTGAGTCAAGTTGATTAGGTTTTAAAAATTTCGACCGACCATATGACCAACAATATTCATGTCTTAGATTCTTAACTCACTATCATTTATAATATTCATATTATCCAACTTTAATGGATTATATCAAATCAAATAATGTAAATAATATAGATATACTGGTTTTTTGAACACTCCTAATTAATATTAAAGCTACTTATATTTAGAAGAAATAAATTCTTATTGCCAACTCTAAATAAAGAAAAAAGAAATCAAGGAAAGAAGCACAAGTAGGCTCTACTGTTTTTGTGTTTCAAAAGTGCTTTTGGAAAAATTAATTTTTTTTTAGTTTCAAATTAATATATTTTTAGATCATTTTGATACACTGACATCAAAAATAATTTTTTTAAAATAAAAATATAATATTTTAATATATTTTTAAATAAAAAATATTTTAAAAATTAATCACAATTGCACTTTCAAACAATCTCAAAATCCCACAGCCGTTTGACGAGAAGATGTAGAAGAAGAAGATTACCGAAAGTTGTCAGAAGAAGAAGGGCATTCCATCAGCCGTTTGAAGATTTCATACAAAGCACCCTCGAATGGATCCTTCTCCTCCTCCCTTCTTCCTTCTGCTTTGTAAGTTTTCTCCCAAGTGGGTTATCTTCTCTTCTTAAGTTTTTTTTTTTGGATAATATCAAGACAGAGAGGTTTAGGTTCTTTCTTTCTTTCTTTCTTTGGAGATTTTAGGGTCGCCCTAGTTTCTTAGTCACTTTGTGGAATAGTATGGTGTTGGAGCTGATTATAATCCGCATCAGCAAAGGAAGCACTAAAAGATATGGAGAAATAACAATAATCAACGGAAGGAAAAGAAGAAGCCTTCTAGTAAATTATTGATATTCCCATTTCAAATGCTTTTCACTTGCTCCGTGTATTTCTCATTAGATCACAAGTAGCAAGTTGAATGCCTTCTCCACAATAATGAAAAGGAAAGAGGGATAGAGGATTGATTATCTTTTTGTTACCCTACTTATCTTTTTGGACAATTTATTGTCAGCATAAAAGCTGCATTTTGGTTTTGTCAAGGGCTTAGTTTATCAGAGAGTTTCGTCAGGATGTTTCACTTATGGAGTTCTTTTAAGCTAGTTCTGTTACAAGCGTTTAAGCTTGAAACTTGGTTTTAATCTTTCTAGCTCTTTATCTTAATGCTCTACAGTGTTCAACAGTCAAGCTTGATTTGCTTCCTAAATTTAATAAAGGAAATCTCACACTGATAGTCAAAAACCAAGCTTACCTTCTTTAACCATCTATGTCGTCCACATAATTTTGCGGGGAAACTATCAAGAGGCTCAAAGCACAATGACCATCTCAATTACCAAATCTCACTATGATGGAATCGCATATAACTGAAATCATATTACTTTGAAATTATACCAATAGTTAATATGACATTTTAAGAGTGCGCTCTCTGTTACTCCATCATGCCTGCCATGATTAAGTTCCCCTCCTATTTTGATCGTAGTGAAGCTATTATACGCGTCTTCTTATTCCATGACATATTTGATTTCATGTTTTTACCAATTACCAACAGCTTGATGATTGTTTATTTTGATTAACCATTTATTTGATTAGAGCTAATGTTGTTCTATAGGGAAGGCATAATTTTTTTTTTTGTGTTGTACGCAATGTAGGAGCTGTAGTGGAGGTCAAACCTCTATTTGTTGGAATTCATGAGCGAGTGAGGAGTGATATCGTGGCCCATGAACCTCCATCATCAGTTCCAAGCACTATAGAGGAGGGAGGAAAGCGTGTGCTAACTGCTACCAATCCTAGTGCAGAAGATGTTGTAGAGCTATTGAGGTATATCCTCACATCTTTTGCAACATGAATTTAAGTTATGACACAATTTTATAGTTTGTTCTCTCTGTTGCACCACCTCGAGATGAGGATATAAATTGATGGTTTAAATATGTATGATAAATGGGGATTTCTATTGTTGGCAATCAACTGCTATCTTGAAAGTAAAACTACTTTGCTTTGGTTAATTATCATATGGTGTTTGCACTACAACTTGAAACATAACCTGACCTTCATTTACCTCCTTTCTGTGTTTTTTCTATTAAGGTAGTCAACCAACTCCTTTTCTTTGTCTGGTTGGAACCCTTTACATTTCTCTAGACTAAATCCACAACATGTGTTTGTGTAATCACATTCAATATCCAGGGGAAAAGAAAAGGACTAGTGGATCTTGGGCTGTTGTCAGGCCAGGGGAAAAGAAAAGGATTTTGAACTAACAGACTGCAGAATAAATAAAACCAGAAGCCTCTACAGAACGAGCTTAAACATATGCCATACACATCATTCTTTTTTGTTTCTGTTTGGCTATGGCCTTGTTTGCCAATTAATTTCTTTTTGTTAACATTTGTTTACCTGATTATGGGTGTGCCTGCAATACGGAGTACCCAAGACATTCTCTAGTGCATGTGGAATGGTCTGTCCTATTTGTGGTGATTGCCCACCCAATGACATTAGCAACGAATCCAAGAAGAAGGGATCTGCTATCAAAGACAAGGAAAAAAGTAAGAGGATGAAGTGCCAGTCATCTCATACTACTTGGAAAAGTGATACAAAGATGTAACTTAGGCAGCAGTTTGATTAGCCTAATTTAGAGAATGACTCTTTTGAAGCCACTGTTGACAGTCGTGTTAGGATCAAGGATCATTAAGGAAAAATGTGTAATCATTGTAGTTTATTCTGCAATGAGTGGTGATTGATGAAGTAGTGTACTCAATTATATCAGGACCTTTCCATTGTATGATACTTCCAAGAAGTTGTAGTGTTGGTCAATTTCTAACAAAAAATGTGTCGTGCAAACATACCTCCATCGGTTGCTGCATTGGTTTTATTTTTGCCTTAAGCTGGGTAGGAACATTTGTGTAAAGTGTTATGATTACTTCAGCCGACTCCACTTTGAAGAAGAGATTTGTATCCTTGCTATGTCTTTGGTTTGTATCAGTGGAACTTAGCCTAGCAAGGCTCAGTGATTAAAAACCTAGCAAGTTCTTTATAAAAAAAGAGGCCAACAAGACTCCAACAAAAGAGACTCAAGAAGTATTTGAGCTCAGCAAGACTCCCAACAATTAACAACTCAACAAGGGTTTAGTAAAATATGAAACCAACAAGGCTCCAACGGATAACTAAAAGTCTAGCATATATAATCCAAAGAAAAATTAGAAAATGGTCCCCTTCATAAAAGGCAGGTCATCGGACATAAGCTATTCATGAAAAATCATAGATATTTTTCACCAAAACTTCAACTCTACAATTAGGAAGTCCAACCTTTTCATTAGGAAGGACAAATGTCATTCCTATAATCAAGAAACATCAAAGAGTTTAACCTTATCATTAGGAATTTTAAATTCAACTCTGTCATAAGAAAATCTCTATATTTAACTCCTTTACATAGTGTTTTAGTTCTATTTTCTTTTGAGTGCACCTTTGAGCCATTGTCTTCTAGATAGTGTGTTTTTTAGCCCTATCTCTTTTTCACACTACTTTTGGCACCTTCCGAGTGTGCATGTAAGCCCTTGCCTTTTAGATAACGCGTCTTTAAGCCCTATTTCTTTTACATACTTGCTTTTGGTACTATTTTTTTCTAAGTGCATCTTTAAGTCATCGCCTTCCAGATAGCGCGCTTTTGAACCATATATCTTTTACATAGTGCTTTTGGCACTATTTGCTTCGAAGTGCACTGTTGAGCCCTTGTCTTCTAGATAGTGTGCCTTTGAGCCCTATTTATTTTACATAGTGCTTTTGGTATTATTTTCTTCTGAGTACACCTTTGCGCCTTCGCCTTCTAGATAGTGTGCCTTTGAGCCTTATCTTTTTTACATAGTGATTTTAGCACTATTTGAATCTGAGTACGTCTTTGAACCCCTGCCTTCTAGATAGCGCGCTTTTAAGCCCTATCTATTTTACATAGTGATTTTGACATTGTTTCCTTCCAAGTGCGTCTTTAAGCCCTTACTTTCTAAATGACACATCTTTGAGCCTTATCTCTTTTACATAGTGATTTTGACACTATTTTTTTCTGAGTGCGTTTTTTATCCCTCGCCTTCTAGATAGTGCACATTTGATCCCTATCTTTTTACATAATGTTTTTAGCATTATTTGCTTATAAGTGCAGATTTGATCCCTCGCCTTCTAGATAGTGCACCTTTGATCCCTATCTTTTTTACATAATGCTTTTAGCATTATTTGCTTATAAGTGCGGATTCGAGCCCTTGCCTTTTAGATAGCGTGTCTTTAAGCTTTATCTCTTTTACATAATGCTTTTGGCATTATTTGCTTCTAAGTGCACCTTTGAGCCCTCGCCTTCTAGATAACATGGCTTTGAGCCTTATCTATTTTACATAATGCTTTTGGCATTATTTGCTTCCAAGTGCACCTTTGAGCCCTCGCCTTCTAGATAGCATGGCTTTGAGCCTTATCTATTTTAAATAGTGTTTTTGACATTACTTTCTTCTAAGTGCGCCTTTAAGCCTTTACCTTTCAGACAATGCACCTTTGAGACTTCCTTTTTGATGTTTTTATTAGATCTGTCATTCTTTGAGATATCTTTGAATATCCTATCATTTTGAGAAGAATTAACGACTTCTTGATTTGGTAAATCCATATCTTTTTATTTTTTTTCTTTACTATTTATTATATAAAGTCTTATATGAGACTTTCTGTCGTAAGCATTGTAAAAAAAGGGACAACTGTCATAATCTAATTTTAGGTTCCCTAAAATTATCCAAAAAATAAATAATGAAAAACAAACAAGGGGGAGTTAATCGAAGGTTGATGGATCATATTGAACCGAGTAGCTAATGTTAGGAGCCCAAATGCAACAATGAAGGGTCTAATTGAAGAAAACACTAAGAATTTAGAATCAAATTAAAGAAAGATATTGAATATTAGGGAAAGCTTGCAAAATAATTAAGTTCAAGGACTTAATCAAATTTTTGATGAGCCTAAATGATTTAATCAAGTGCTTAATTAAAAGAAAAATTATTTTAGAAAGTCAATTGGGCTAAAATAAGAAGAATTAATTAAGTTCAATGACTTAATTAAACTTTTGATGGGTTTAATTGACTTAATTAAAGAATTAATTGAAAAAAAATTAAGTTTGGAGGTCTGATTCAAACCAATTCACAATGATTGAAAGATTAGGAAGACAATTAGAGCTTGGAAAGACCACATTGATGAAAACAGGGGTTCAATTAAAAAAAATTTAAAAATTAAAGGTTGATTTAAGATTAAATTGAAGAGTTTCGAGACTAGAAACCAATTTGTAAAAAACATAGAAATTTAGGGGGTAATTAAAGAAAGTTAACTGGGGCTTCCATTGCAAAGTTTTAAAAGTTCAGGCATCAAATTAAAAAATACTATAATTTCATTATTGATTGTATTCTTTTCATTAAAAAAAAAAAAAAAACGTCCAAATAACAATTTTCAGCCCTAATTTCTTCCTCAGCTCTTCACCACACCACACATATCTTATTACAACTTATATCCTGATACTTGTATTTCATCTAACTATAATTCCACCTCTAATTATACTAAAAACACCTTTAAATTCTCTTTCAAAAACGCTATCCAACACTACTCCACCTGTAAAAACAACCTTATGTTCTCTATTTTCCAGTTGCAGAGCAGGACAACCTTTTTTTTTTTTTTTTCAATGAATGATAAATCTATTTTTCAACATCAATAGTCGAGATCACATAAATTTAGAAGCCCTAGAACCACCATGTTTCCCCCATAGAAACCCCACAAACCCTAACCCAAGCAGTGGAGGAAAGGGAGATGAACACTGCCATAAATACTATCTCTCAGCCAAGACTGTAACAGCCTTGCTCTTTAATCTTTCCAGCCTGAAATAAACCTATAAATAGCCCTCAAATCATCACAACCCCCACAACAGTCCCAGTGATATCTCCTTCCAAAGCATCCACAACAAGCTACCACCGTGACTAGCTTCATCAGCAGCTGACTTCACCGAGTGCAGCAAGAGCTTAGCCTTAGTCTCCTCAGTATCAGCCTTCAACCTTCAACCATCACTAGCATCTCTTCTCAGCCACTGTGAGCAATTCCCTTACAGTCTCTCGGACTAACAATTACTTGTTTCAGTAATGTGAGCAGCAACAAAGACTGTTTTCCTCAATCATGTCTGCAACTTCAATTATCACTAGCAGTGGAAACTGCTCTTCAACAGTCAACATCTCTCATCTTTTCAGCAACGTGAGCAACAAAGATTTCTTCACCAGTAGCTCTCTCTCTCAGCAACAGAGTTTGCTTCTCCTCACAGCAGCAGCTTTTTCCTCAACTTTGCAACAGCAGCATTATGAACAACAATATAAGATTCAACCAAAAAAAACAACAGAGGCTTTTCTTCTCAATCACAGCACCAATATTCTTCCTCCTTGCCACAGCAGCACCAGAGATACTTGTATCCCAGCCGCAACAGTAGAACTCATTCCAAGCTGGAAGCAGTAGAGGTGGTTCTCCCTAATCAACAGCAGCAAACTCCAACCAGTCAACCGATTGCCAACAAAAATTAAATCGGTCGACCGGTGGTAGGTTCCAGTAGCCGTGAGCAGCCTTTGATGTAATCGTGATCAGTAACAGGAGTATGAATGATAACACCACCTCAAAGCATGAACTTCCAACTTGTTGTTATGGAATATTCTTGTATGAATGATTATATGCTTCATGAGCTGGGTTTGGAAGTAACATGATGACTTCGATTGAGAATGATACATGAAATGTATTTAAATGAGTCAGTCATAATCTTGTTCCTCCTCCTCCTCCTCCTTTTTTGTGCTCCTTTGATTGCGAATTTTTAGAATAGTTGATGAGCTAGCAAATTCAAAATAGAAAATTGAATCGTAATAACAAATAGCGTAAGTTTAGATTATTGGTGTTGTGTGGATCATGAAATTTTGAGTTGATAAATGACGTTGAATGTCTTGATTTCAAGCTTGAAATCTTGATTAAGTTAAATTATTTTGCAACTAATTTTGAGTTTCATATATATTTTTTTATCCTTTTCTATATAATATTTAGAATTATGATTCGTATATAATACATTATTTTATATTAAATAAATAAATTTCCTTCCAAAAAAACAACAAATTTTTTTTTAAAAAAATACATTTAAATAATTTTGTTGCATGTGGCTAAGTCCCTAAAAAAATCATATTTGTATATTTTAGCATGCTAAAAAATGACAATTGTTTTTTCATGCATATTGTATTTAATAACTTGTTTATTAAAGCCACGAGGACTGGCTTAAATAAAAAGTATATATATAAAAATCAATTTATTTAATTGATATTTGGAGTATAAATTTTATAATGTAATGCATATTCTGATTTTAAATTAAATGAATTGAAAAAATAAAATATTGAGAATTAATTGTAGACTTTAATATTTGGGGGTATAAAATCACACTGTAAAGTAGATCCTCGGGTATTAAAAATACAAAATAAAAATAAATACATCATTAAAATTTGGGCCTTAGAAATATTAGATTTTAGCTTGATAAAGCAGTGACCTTCTTATTGACAGTGATGATGTCTTGCGCCCACAGAGATAAGAACCTTTTTATTGAGAAGAATCTTTCTTGAACCTTAAACATACTAAGAAAAAAAAATATAACCTAAAAAAAACAATCAATAATGCAACTTACATAGGTAGGGTGTATTGAGAGTGATATATTTTTTTCGTGCATAATTAGTTCTCTTACCCAAACTTTTATAGACTGATAGATTTTCTAGTGATCAAAATATTAAACGGCAACTCTTGAAGCTTTCAAAATCATAAATTTATTATTAATCCCAACATACTCGAAACCTCTACAACCTAAGAGGAAAATATGTCATTCGATGTCATGCACGTTACGACAAGACATATTGGGTACCCAATTTTTTTTCAAAAAAAAAACAAGCATCATCAACTGCTCCACATTCTAGCCACTAAAAAGTTGATAAAAAACTTAACGTCTGACTTCTAGAACTCAAAAAAATCATTTTCAACCTTTTGTTTCTTGAAAATGCCTAAAAAAACATCTTAGAGACATTAATAAACTCATTTCTAACCTTAAATCACCTTTAATCCATAAAAAAATCATTTGAATAATAATAATAAAAAACTTGAAGCCTAATCTTTGGCTCGATCTACTTATTACAGTAAGATAAATGATAAAAAATCTTCTAAATGATACACCAAAATCTTGTTTTTTTTTTTTTATTGTTGGTAAGTGATCAACCAATAACTTTATCTTGTTTCTCATTTTTCTATGTTACTCTCCTCTCTTAGATTTAGGGACTAAAAATGAATAAAATAAAGTTTTTGAACAAAAATTAAAAATCCAAACAACAAAGGGAGCAAAAATAAAAACATGAAAACTCCAAGGACCAAAATTTTAAAAAGCATGCCTCATGAATAGTAAAAAAAATTTGAAAGAAATTTTTTTTTTGTTTCATTATCAAATTTAATCTTAAAAAAATCTCAATTATTTTTAATTAATAAAATTAGATTATATTATATCAAATCAAGGATCAACTTAACATTACAGGGAAGCACAATAACCCCATCTTAACCACCTCAAGCCTAGATAATGAACCTCAAGCCTAGATAATGAATGTACATTCTGGACCCCACATCACCAGAATACTAAGTTATCAACCTCAAGTCCTAGATAAGACTAGCTTTGATACCCACGCGATACCGCAGGTTATTTTTTTTTGCATAAAAAATATTTTAAAAAATAAAAATTTAAAAATCTTGGGTTTTTCTGCAAAGTTATGCCCAAAAATCTTGGGTTTGACTGCAACGTCTGACCTAAGAGTAATATTTATAATATTAATAATAAAATTAAACTTGCATGACCCAAGTTTAAGTGAGTCTGGCTGTAACACCGGACCTAAGAATACTGAATGTGGGTCTGGCTATAAGGTCGTGTCATAAAGTGTGATAATTAAATAGATTAATTAAAAAAAACAAAGAAAAAAATCAACAGGAAAGAAAAAACTAATGAAGAAAAAGAAAAAAAACATTGAATTAATTGGGTCAACCTTTTAAATCAGGTTATCCCGTAAAACCTGAGATTTGCATCATGAAAGTTTGATAACTAAATAGAAAAAAAAATGACGGGTTTACCTAGAATTAACCGGGTTAACCCATCAAACCAAGTTAACCCATCAAGCCCAGGATACGTGTCATAAAAGTATGAAAGTCTGATAATTAAATAGAAAGAAAATTAACTTTAACAAATTAAACTAAATGAAAAAAATAACTCGTCAAATCAGGTTAACATATCAAGCCCGAGATTCGTATCATGAAAATCTGATAACTAAATAAAAAAAATTTAACATTAACAAACTAAATCAAACAAAAAAAATTCATTAAAAAAAATAAAAAGAAAAAACAAAAGAAAAAACGGTTATATAATATAATACAACATAATAATTATAATTATAATTATAATTATAATGAAAAAACGTGGGGAAAATTTAAAAAAATGAAAAAAAAAGTGAAGAAAGCTAAATTCTCAACCAACTCAATATTGAAAAAATAAATTTAACAAAGATAATTTAAAAAAAAAACATGTGAGGGAAACACTGTAGCCAAACAAAAATTATGTAAGGAAAACACTGTAGTAATCCATAGTATTTTTTTTAAAAAAAAAACTACAAAGCTAATCTCTCAACCAGCTCAATATATATAAAAAAAACCGACAAAAGCTATCTAAAAAAAAAGAAATCAATTTTGGGTAAAAGAAATGAAAAAAAAATATACAAAAAAGGAAACAAAAGCAAAAAAAAACACATGAGGAAAGCTACAATATTTTAAAGAAAAAAAAAACTAAATTTTCAATCAGCTCAGTAGTAAAGAAATAAAATCAACAAAAATAATTCTGAAAAAACAAAACAAAAGGAAAGAAAATATGTAAAAAATGACAATTTTAGAAAAAAAGAAAAATAAAAAAAATAAAATAAAAACATATGGGAAAAGCTAAAGCTAAATTATCAGCCGGCTCAATATTGCAAAAATAAATTCGATAAAGATAATTTTTTTAAAAAATATATGGGGAAAAACTGCAGCAAAACAAAAACTATGAAGGGAAAACACTGTAGCAATCCATATTGTTTTCTTTAAAAAAAACTATAAAGCTAAATTCTCAACCAACTTAATATAAAAAAATAAAATCTACAAAGACCATTTTGAAAAAAAAAAACAAATAAAGAAATCATAAAAAAAGAAAAAAATGTATGAGAATATTATAACAATTCACAATGTTTTAAAAAAACTATATAGTTAAATTTTCAACCAGTTCAATATTTAAAAAAATTAGCAAAGATAATTTTAAAACAAAAATTTTTTTTAAAAAAAGAAAAAGAAATCAATTTTGAGTAAAATAACATGTAAAAAAAACCAAAACCAAAAACAAAAAAAAAAAAAAAACTGTTGCTATAGTAAAAAACCCACGTATTTTAGAGTATTTTATAATGTGTAACTAAAATACCATAATTAATGACGTAGATACTCATTGTGAGACTGGACCACACATCACCAAAAATACATACCAGACGGCAACGTTTCCCCAGATGGAGAAGTGCTGACTCAAGCTGAAGCAATCCAGAGAGAGAGAGAGAGAGAGAGAGAGAGAATATGACAATTTACAGCCCATATGTATACATTCTGACCTGACCATCTCTGTGGGATTGTGGAGTTGATGTTGAATGAGCTAATTATGGAACCGAAGGTAAATATTTTATTATTGTTTCTGGATTAAAAAAAAAGAAAAAGAAAGAGAAAAAGATGAAGAACATTGAAATAGGCAAGATATGTACTCTGTCATCTATATTTTATAAAAGAATAAAAATTCAATCCAGAACTATCCTATAAACATATTTATTCATACATTTCTATCTTTATTTCTTTAATTAAATATATTTAAGTTCCAAACACGATCTAAGATCAACATTCCAATCTACCAGATCTATTGGTTTCTTTGTAACCAAATAAAAGGAGTAAATTAGGGTTTTACTTTAGTGAAAAGCCAATTTTAGATTTTAGATTTTTTTTTTTACTGGAATATTCATGGCATTTAAAGAGAAGTGTTACAATCACAACAAACATATTATTCATTTTATGTTATTTTGCTCAGAGTAATTTAATATAAACAACTTTGAACAATTTTTTTATATGTTTTTAAGGATTAATCATATATTCGATCTCTAACTGTAGCTGTGTTATTTAAAAGCATAAAATACCCTGGCTGATTTCTTTAAAAAACTAAAGCAGTCTCCTTGTAAAATGACACCGTTTTCCTTTAAATCTTTCAAAGTGACACATGCTTTGCTTTGAACAAAACATATATTAACCAAACATAGCTCACTTAAAAATAGTTGTCATTTTCAAAAGCATATTAATATCAAACAAACATCAAATCCTACTCGCTGAATATATATATATATATATATATTAAATCCCAGTATTCGAATGCCAACCAAACCTCTAGGCAGTGACCCCTTCCTTTTCTAAGTTTCTCAGTAGATTCTGAAAGCAATTATTTACCCTAATGCCTACAGATTTCAAAAGTTGAAGACAAACTCATACAATCATGTAGGAATTTGAAATAGATTCCACGAACCAGATGGTTAGTGATACGATGGAACCAAACTCATGCAATCATGTAGGAATTTGAAATAGATTCCACGAACCAGATGGTTAGTGACATGATGGAACCAATAAACAAAAAAATCTCAGCAAATATGTACCATGTCATGATAACTGCTACAGTGACAAACATCAACAAAAATTACATTATACATCAGAGGAATTATCAGATCTAAAACATGGAACCAAACCTTAAGAAGTATGTCCGGCAGTGCCTCAACCAATGCTATTACACATGAAGAACTGTGGTGATTTGAAAATAGAACGCCTTTTACTATGAATGCACTTGTGTTAATGCTAACTTACTGTTTGTCATTACTCATCAACAGACTTCCATCCGCACCAGTGGCAGTTTCCTCCTGCCAATGTTCCTTGGTCATCACCGGCAAGCTGCTAATCTGTCGATTTACTTCCAGTGTAAGGTTACAATTTACACAGCAATACAAAATGAAATACTAAATGTTAAGTAGATGTGTGAAAACTTACCATGGTGTGAGACTTGAGAGACGAGGCATCAGTAGCAGGCATCAAAGATGGGTCTGATGGCCTGTGAAACAGCAAATGCGCTATTGATCGATCTATTGGATTGGTATCAGTTTCCATATCCATTAATCCGGTCCTGGATGAGGAAAACCATTAAATTACACAAAAATAAAAACCACTAAAAGAGCAAGAATTTGAGCTCTAGCCAATAGCATAAAGGCCTTTTACAAGTGAAACTAGCAAATTACTCAGGTAACATTTCCCCTTTGTTCTCCAACTGTTTTGAAAAATTCTTCCAAAACTTTAATATTCTTCTATACCTTCAATGGGAGCCTTCCTAATTGTATCTCATAGAGCTGGCAAAGCAAGATATCTGAGATCAAACGCACTAAATACTACTCATTTCAGTGCGCCATTACAATCACAAATTTAATTACCAAATAAATTGATTTGGTTTCTGATAATATTCTCCCTCTCATCCCAAATATTTTTTTGGGTTAACGTAATGCAACTAAAGCAACCATTTTCATTGCATGTTCATCCCCATGCATCACCCAATCTTTTCATATATTGAGAACAGTAAAAGATGCTAGTGCCTATCAACGAACAAGTCTTTTCAACATAATAATGCTAGGCGAACCTACTTTTTTGCCAATTATAAAATCTCTAAAATTGAATAAACATGTTATGTGAGATTTTCGCTAATTCTCCAGAAGACCTACTCTTGCATGCAAATGGGATTTTGGAGATCAAACAGGGGAAGGTGCCATAGAAGTGTGCCATATTTTCTATGATTTGGACCATTCGGAATGAAGGAAACACTAGAATCTTCCAGGACAAACAACTTTCCTCCCTTTAAAATAGGACAAAATAGTTTTTCTCACATCTTTATGGTGTTATGTACGGATGCTTTTACTATAATATCCTTAGCAAACATACAGAATTAGAAAGTTTTTTTAACATTGTTTTGTTCTCTTTTGCTCTTACGAGAACGGGTTATTCTCATGCCATGTGCATTTCTCTTTTAGTAGTTCTTCTATACTGTCCAATATAAATTTCTCTCTAAAAATGATGTCTTGAAGATGTGAGTATTTCAAAGTTTTTCTTTTACAATCAGACCCTCTAACTCTATGGATACCCTGAGCAAGTACCG
>Ga0325411_1000912_pt1 | contig 32022 bp, 26 predicted proteins | sample PopdelMetagenome_13_FD_206181 | JGI IMG/M metagenome (GOLD analysis project Ga0325411, IMG submission 206181) | Populus deltoides microbial communities from Bellville, Georgia, United States - Xylem-PdIQD-R4 | ecosystem: Host-associated > Plants > Phyllosphere > Stem > Wood/Secondary xylem...
TTAGGAATGATTTACACTATATTCCTAATGTATTCCTAACGGTGTCTTAGCATGAACATAGTGAGGATGTGAGACCAATATAAATAGATGGATGAAAGTCTAATAAACTCCTTGATTGTAAATATATTTCATTGCACTTTATTACTTTGTTTTTTTTTTTTAAATATCCATAATGATGATACAATTATTTAAAAAATAATAATTGGTGTATGTATTCCACATGCAAACATTACAGTCATTTAGGGCATGCCTAAAAACTTGCATAATTATAAATCAATCGCCTAATAATTCTATGAAACACCAACAACTATTTGAAAACTTCTAGAATTATAAACAACCACCTAATAATTCCTAAAACCTTAATATCTTTATCAAGGGTATTTTAGCTCAAATCTATAGTTGATAACTCTAAAAACAGAACAATTTTTTAAGAAGAAAAAAATAAAAATATATTTATTTATAACTAATTTGCATCAATGAGAACCAAATAGTGGAGTTTGATTTTGATTTCAAACTCATTTTTTTCTTGGTTTTCTTTGTGGATGCTGGGAAAATCACTTCTTCCACCCATGAATTAGAATAACTAGACCCATTTGTTTACAACATTATTGTAATTATAAATTGTGGTGGCAATTTTGTTATTTTAATGCTCTAAAAGATTTTTAGTTATTAAAATGAATATAATCGCAAAGTTGTAAATAAAAAGATATTTTGATTGATTTGTTTTTAGGATGTTAAGTGTTATTACGTGTATAAAGTTTAAAAGGAAAAATATAATTTCTAAAACCTTAAATTGAAAACGAAAAGCGAACTAAAATACAAAAGGTTTTTTGTAATTATTTTTTTTCTTCTCAAGTTGTCGAATATATATAGAAGATTAAATGTAACTATTTGACCGCATATAAAAAAAGATACAAAAGGTATAATGGTGAAAATAAATAATTTATTATATCATATATTTATATAAAGTTTATTTTATAAAATGTAACTATACATATAATATAAATATTTGAAATATAACATAATAAACATTTAACCATTTTTTGGTGTTTAGAGAACATTGAAAATAAATTTATTTTTTATGGTATTTTAATTTTATAATAAAATTTATATGATTCAAAATGTAAGGTTATTGTATTCAATTGTATTTTCTAGAAATATTATCTAAATTAAAGTATTAAATGCACTAATATACTTTTATATTATATATTAATATATCCTAATATATTATTTTCTAATAATATTATATTTTAAATTATCTTATTAATATATATATATATATATAAGAATTATAAAATATTATACTACTTTAGTTTTATGGTTTTCATAAAAAGTGTTTTCTAATTTTATTAAACAAGAAAATATGTTAATCCATCTAAAACTTATATTTCTCTTTGATTAAGAATTGAATTCCATTAACATTTTTTACAATGCAATCAAATATAAAACAATTAAAAAAATATATTTTTTAAAATAACATTTTCTAGCAAACAAGCAAGCAATAACTTTTTATTGGAGCAGGAAATGGAACTATTGTGTTTACTTTCCCAAAATCGCATTGCCGTACGTAATTATTTCCCCATTCAAACAATCAGGGGTAATATGGTAATATAAAGTAGAAAAAACAGAACGCCAAGAAGAAAGTTTCAACGGTCTCCCCGCTCTCTTCCTTCAGACATTCCCTTTTCCCGGTTCCTTCGCCAACCTCCTCCTTCTTCTTCCTCGTTATTCAACAACAAGAAAAGTAAAAAGAGAGGAAAAAAATAATATATTAAATAGATCACGGAAACTAATATCTCTTTCGCGCACCGAACGACTCATCAGCTCACCGACTCGGAACTTCCTCGCCTGCCGATCAAAACCGACTCATCAACTCAGCATTTCGCCTCGCAATGGAGACTTTGATTTCATTGGTGAACAAGATACAGAGAGCGTGTACGGCACTCGGTGATCATGGTGAAGACAACGCCCTGCCTACTCTCTGGGAAGCCTTGCCTTCCATTGCCGTCGTTGGTGGCCAGGTACCATCTCTAATCCAATCTATTCTAACTACTAATAATAATTTCAGCTCTTCATTTCAACGAATCCACCCACTGCTTTCTTTTTTATATTCTAAATTGGATCATTCATCTTCTTCATTTTTTCATGTGGTCATATTGGCGGTTGTTTGATTTTTATTTCTTGAATCACGTTATTGTTTATTTCTCTGCTTTGGTTTGATTGCTTTGCGTTTTAGTTTGCTATTCAAGTAATATATCCATCAAAATAATTGTTTTTAATTCTACCGTGATCATTTTCTTTATTTTTCTTCTTTTTGGTTATTTTGAAACATTAGTTTTACAATTAGATTTTTTTTTCATAATTGAATGCAAATCAGACGAAACCTATAATTACTATCAATTTTAAGATGTTTGGGTTGTTTATTTTTTTAAGTGTTCATTTTTTAATAAAGTGATGTTTTTTTTATTTGATCAGCTTAAATGCGCACTACTTCCACAAAATCTTTTCAACTATTTATTTGGAATTTCTACCCTTTTGAACTATTTGTTATTTAATCATCTAAACGTGTTAATGGTTCATAGAGTTCCGGGAAATCGTCCGTGCTGGAGAGCATTGTTGGAAAGGACTTCTTACCTCGTGGGGCAGGTATTTAAGCTGTTGATATCTTCCATGCTCGCAATATTTGCACGCGGAGATTATGTATTTGTTGGTGAATTTTTTTTTTCAATGGCCTTTAGTGATGCGAGTATTTTTCAGGGATTGTTACACGGCGTCCTCTTGTCCTGCAGCTTCATAAGATTGACGAAGGAAAAGAATACGCAGAGTTTATGCACCTCCCGAGAAAGAAATTTACTGATTTCGGTATGATCTATGGCCTTGTGTTTTTTCTCTTTTTGCTACTTTTTGATGACTGTTAGATAGTAGTTGCAATATATGCCAAGTGATACATACGTTGATGATAACTAGTTTCTGTTTTATCATCGTTTGGTTGACTTAGTTTTGGCAATTATTTGTAAGCATATATGTTTTATTTCTATCTCAGTTGCTAATCATATTTCTATTATGAATAGCTGCCGTGAGGAAAGAGATCGCTGATGAGACTGATCGAGAGACAGGTCGCAGCAAACAAATTTCTAGCGTTCCAATCCATCTAAGCATTTTTTCTCCTAATGGTGAGACTGCGATGCTCATTACACTATTTTTACTTAGATGCATGTGGTTTTAGCTTTAGTTCATTCTGAGTGAATGATTATAAACCAACAATATATGGACAGTCGTTTTATTATTTGATTGGATGAGCAGAGAATCAGAGGGACCACAATCAGCCAGTCGTATTAATCTGGCGTGTTACAGTGTGCTGATCATTCTATCATTCTTTGCTTGAGAATGGACTTGTATTCAACTAAGTTTCTAAATGTCGTTTCATCTTTATGCTTTTCAAATAATCTGTCTCCAGTTTTCTGTCAGGTGTATGGCTTGAATTTTATTTAGAACGCTCTGAATTTCTCTTGAATTGCCTTCTATTCGGCACTATCTTATACAAAACACTCTGAATGTCTCTTGTGATTTTTTGTACTTTCCAGTTGTGAACTTGACATTGGTTGATCTTCCTGGACTTACTAAAGTAGCTATTGGTGAGTTATTGTGACAATTCTTTTCTGTTAATGTTCATACATATTTTACCTGTTTTCCACAAGAGTGACTAATGGCCAATCTGATAATTGGGTCATCATAGATGGTCAACCTGAAAGTATTGTGCATGACATCGAGAACATGGTCCGGTCATACATTGAGAAGGTAATTTTCCTCAAATGTTTCATACTATATGGTACCAAAAGTCAAACTTTATGGAAAATGATTCCAATTAGAGCTTCTGAGAGCATTTTGATTTTATTTATTATATCATAAATATGTTCATTGTGAATGTTCATAATGTTTAATGGTATAAATCATTTTCAACATGATCTACCACATGCATAAATTGTCCCTTTTAGTCCAATTTTTGTGAATTTTTTGGGGTGCAATATTAAATTAACTCTGTTCTTTCAGCCAAACTGTATTATTCTGGCAATTTCTCCTGCAAATCAAGATCTTGCGACAAGCGATGCAATCAAGATCTCCCGTGAAGTTGACCCTAGAGGTAAGATTTCATACAACTGTACATATTCACCTGGTGCAAAAATGAACTTAATGGATTCATTTGCCTTCATTGTTTGGATAGAGCAAGTCAGCTTTGCTACAACATTACTCAATACAAAAGATTAATCAGACCAATATTTGAAAATTAGTGCGAACTTGATATGTAGAAAAAAGGTAAAAGAGGAAAATTTCCATTTTCCAGCAGTGTGGAGGAACATGTATACCTCAAAACGTACAAGGGGACAAGTTATAAAGATGACTTAGATAGTAATTCAGTGGATCCAGGGTAGATTAATGAGTTTAACAATCTATTTTCATCTCTCTCTCTCTGTTTCTTTTTCTTTTTTTTCTTTTTTGCCTTTTATCTTATGTGACCAGCTTTCAATTTGAAACTCATTTGTCTTCATCTGGGAGAGCGGTGTGTTCATCATGTTCACTGAACAAAATTGAGTGTATTCATCAGTCAAATGTTAAATTTTGAAATTTTAGAATTTTCTATCACATTCTTTTTTATTTAACATGATGATGATTACTGTAGACAAGATATTTCACCCTTTTATTTGATGATCGGATTTCAGGGGAGAGGACATTTGGAGTTTTAACAAAGATTGATCTCATGGACAAGGGTACTGATGCAGTTGATGTGAGTTTCATAATTTAAGTTCGCAATCAAGTCTCATACTTTTATTAGACAGTAGAGTTTCAGTTTTCTGTTGGATTCATGTGGCCCTGCTCTTTAATATGGGCCTTTTCTTCACAAAAAATGCATTAACGTTTGATACAGTGGAATTTTGTGATACATGGGGTGTTTTATTATTTAAATCAGCTTTGGCATTTATCATTTGTATGTGGTATCAAATCAGTAAACATTCTCGTTTGTCTTTCGTCATTGTGAAGCTAAAGCAATGTTTGTTATTGGATGTGGCAATGCTGATTTTAGTTAAGTAGATGGAGTATTGTCTGGAAGAGTGGTTAAAGATGTTCTAAAAGCTTAATGTTACTTCTTCCTGCCTTTGTTGTAATGTTATTACTAACATGGAAGTGTCGGAGTTTCATTGCAATGAATTTCTACTAATATTTTTGGCTTATCAGATCCTGGAAGGAAAATCATACAAGCTACAGTTTCCTTGGATTGGTGTTGTGAATCGCTCTCAAGCTGATATTAACAAAAGTGTGGACATGATTGCTGCTCGGCGCAGAGAGCGGGAGTATTTTCAAAATAGCCCTGAATACGGGCATCTTGCTAGCAGGATGGGTTCTGAACATTTAGGAAAGATGCTTTCTAAGGTATGCTGAGATGTTAGTGGGAATTTACATGTGTGCATAGATTCACAGATGCTCACAGATGTCTTCTGGTGCACGCACACAGACACACATCCAAGATTTGTATAGAAATTCTCATTTGCAGCAGTTAATTTGTATAGATGGAAATGTCCTATATTGTATAACCTTCACATGGTAGCAAGCTTTTGTTGGAAAAAATGAAATCACCTGTCTCTTCGTTTACTTGATTTCTTGTTTCCCTGTTGCCCATTTATAAACCATTTATGTTCTGTTAATTTCGTTCTGATTATGGACGTGGTAAAAAATTTCAGCATTTGGAACAAGTCATCAAGTCTCGAATCCCTGGCCTTCAGTCTCTTATTAGCAAAACCATAAATGAACTAGAGACAGAATTAAGTCGTCTTGGGAGGCCAGTTGCTACTGATGCTGGAGTAAGTATTCCATTTTATCTTTGGTTCGATTAATCTTACAGTTCCTTTTTCATTCTCTTTTTATTACAGCCTTCTGACTGGAGTAGGGTGACCCAATCATTTAGCAATGTTACTTTTGGTCTTCTTTTGCTTTCTGTGAAGTTTATTTACAATTACAGTAGGCATTATTCTTTCCTTGTCAAATATCATTGATTTGCCACTATTTATTTTCAATGCAGGGAAAGTTGTATATGATAATGGAAATATGTCGTTCTTTTGATCAAATTTTTAAAGAACATCTTGATGGCACGTATGTATTTGCATTTTTTGAATTAATTGGAATGCAATTTTGTTCACATGATGGTTTGCATTTCAACCATGGGATTGATGGGACTTGTTTTGTACAGACGTTCTGGTGGTGATAAAATCTACAACGTGTTTGATAACCAGTTACCTGCTGCTCTGAAAAGGTTGCAATTTGACAAACACCTTTCAATGGACAATGTACGAAAGCTGATCACTGAAGCTGATGGATATCAGCCACATTTAATAGCTCCTGAACAAGGTTATCGCCGTCTTATTGAATCTACTTTGGTGACTATCAGAGGTCCTGCAGAGGCAGCTGTTGATGCGGTATGCACATGTATTCATTGTAATTGTGTGTCAGGAAACGTAATTGTTGGTGACCATAAAAAATGTTTTGGTTAAGGGGAGAGTAGCTATTAATACTGCTATGTGATTTGGTCAGAATTTCAATCCTTATTTTGGGCTACCTGAATTATGCACAAGTGGCATGTGCACTCGAGCTTGCACTGCCACTTCTTTCCTCAGTCCTTTTGGTTCCACCTTTAGATTCTAGATTGAAATTACTATATGTTCTTATTGCTTTGATCTAGGAGACTTCTTTCTAGTTCTATTTTTCTCCATCTTTTCCGAAGGCTAAAGTTTATCTATCTTTAGAATATAAATTCTGTCAAACATGCTGTAAATAATCATACATTTTTCTATAGCAATGGTATGGGATTTCGGTTTGTATCTGGCATGCATTGTTATTGATTTTTTCATCTCAAGATTGCTGTTTTCAATGCCAGAAGAAAAATAAGGAAAGGGAAAAACAAACCCTCTGGATTTCATGTTTTGTTACTGCAGTTTCCATAAAATGTGGGTCAATTAATCCGATTTCTTATTTTTTCCATGATTTCAGGTTCATGTTATACTGAAGGATCTGGTTCATAAGTCTATCAGTGAGACAATGGCAAGTCTCTATGATTCTTACTTTAATGAATCCATTGAAGTTCATTCATATATCTTCATGCCACTCACACATTGATTTACTTAATTGCAGTAGTATGTGTTTTTTCAATGAAATGATGCATTTGCTTTTAAGATATTAGCAGATAGATTTTGTCCCATATGCTCAAAATTATGTCGGATTTCTTGAACTTTGCTTTGGAAATGAAGAAATATCTCTTTCTTTGCTGCAAATATTAGTTTCACCCTGTTCCTATAAAACCAATATTGTCTGTTTTTCTTCTGTCCTGCCTTTTAGTTTTAAGTGCTTGCTCTCTCTATTGCGTGTAGGAACTCAAGCAATATCCCACTTTGAGAGTGGAAGTTAGCGCTGCTGCTGTTGACTCACTGGATAGAATGAGGGAAGAAAGCAAGAAAGCAACTTTACAGCTAGTTGATATGGAGTCCAGTTACTTGACTGTTGAATTTTTCCGGAAGCTTCCTCAAGATGCTGAGAAGGGTGGAAATCCTACACATTCGATATTTGACAGATATAATGATTCATATCTCAGGCGAATTGGTAAGTAGCTAGAGGTACCTATGCAGTCTTTCGCAGCATTTGACCTGTTTAAAGTTTTGGAAAGACATGTTTTGTAGTTAAGACCTGCACTCGAGAGATTACCTCACACTAGATTACTTTAAATGATTTCTTCTTCTATTTCAGTGCCTTGAGGGCGTCATGTGTGAATCTTTTTTTGTCAGGGCCATCTCTGTTTGTTAAAGAAAGAAATAGAAAAGAAATGACACAGTGGTTCATCTTTTTACTCGGAAATAAAACAAAATATCTTCACAGTTCTAGGTTGAAAAACAGTACATGCCTCTTTTCATAATGATTATAATTAAAAATTTGTTCTCTATTTATTTTCTTTTCAAAACTCAGGGAGCAATGTCTTGGCCTATGTCAATATGGTTTGTGCAAGTTTGAGGAACTCCATTCCAAAGTCTGTTGTCTATTGTCAAGTACGTGAGGCCAAGCGCAGTTTGCTTGATTATTTCTTTGCGGAATTGGGTAAGAAGGAGGTAAGGATTCCAATCCCTTTTCCTTTTCCTATTTCATCAATGTCAGAGAGATAGAAGATTGCTGAGCGGTGCTAATTACCCTTCTTTTATTCATTCAGACAAGACAGTTGTCTTCCTTGTTGGATGAGGATCCAGCGGTGATGCAGCGCCGTACCTTACTTGGAAAAAGGTTGGAGTTGTACAGAAGTGCCCAAGCAGACATAGATGCAGTTACATGGGGCAAGTAGAGGGTAATAGCTTGTTTCCTTTCTTAAAACATGGGATTTAATAGTTGGATTTCCGATTCTTTGATTCATGAATACTAATTCCTAGCACGTTGATTGGGAAGAGCAGATAGCTTCATGCCACGGCTTTCTTAGCAGTTACACTTTTGAATGACCGATTTGAGCTTTTACTATATCCATTTTTTTTCTTCTTATATTATAGCCATTTTTTTACTTCTTAGATGATATATTTTTATTTTTTTTTCAATGGTGATGAGTTACAAAAACTTTTAAAGATTATGGTCTCTCCCAGGAAATTACGGGTTGGGAAATGAAGGTCAAGGTTGGGTAACTGGGATATCTCCTGGAAAGTTTGGGGACCTTTCATTGTTTAAGTTAGGAGGGTAAAAACACTGATTAAACTGAGAAAACAAAAATAAATAATTGAGAAAACTGAATCATAAAAAAAATTTAATTAAAGTAATTAGAATATTTTAAAAAATATTTGGTTTGGTTTGGTTTTGTAAGCCTGAAATCAAAAAACCAAACCAAATTAGAAAAATAAACTAAACCATAAAAATAAATTAAATCGAGTTGGAAAAAAGTCCAAAAAAACCTTTAAAAAAAATATAATTTTTATTTTTAATATAAAATAACTAAACTGAATGAAAACTTCTTAAACACAATTAAAAATTGTTCGAACAAAAATACCCTCTTATCTTAAAACCTCAACACCATTTTAACACGTGGCCAAAGGGAACATTTTAGAAAAATCCAATTATCAACGGTTAGATCACAATGAGCAACAGCTTTATGTATCTACTAGACAATGATAAACTTGGGAAATCTGCTAAATACATCACCGAGCAGGACAACGACAGCTCAATGTCCCTGCACTAGCAACAATGGCACTTCTTTCATTACTATATAATCCCTTTTGTTTCAGTTAGTTTGTTAAAACTAAACCTGCCTTTTATCTTATAATGCAAAATTGAAGGTCGTCATCGTCTCTTTCAATCACCTGTGCTAAGACAGCTTGCTTACTAGCTTCATTGCCTCGTCGGTCATATAACACAGATAAACAGAATATAATCAGATACTTTTTCAGAAGATTTGCTGTCCATATTTCACGTTGTCTAAAAATACACTTTAGGTAACATTTATGAGGTAAGCAGATGACTAACCAAATTCCAGAAGAAAAAACAAATTTCCCAGATGGAATCAGAGTTTTCTTATTCATACATTTCTTTTTCTGGATATATAACAAACTAACTTTGCCCAAATATAGGTCATGGCCCAAGAAACTTATTTGCAAGTGTGATTCATGACAGCTTGTGGACAGACACCATCAATGTTGTTTTCAGATTGCAAGTACAGATTGGTCTCCAAGAAAAAGGAAATAAATATGAAATATATGGCAGAGATTAAAAAAACAAAAAACGCTGATGTTCCTCTAAATACTTCGGGAAAAAAAAACATGGACATGTAAAAGTGGTGCAAAGGCACTAGTAATTAAATATGAATTCTCAGCCAGTAGTGAAACCTGTTTTAAGGTACCGGCGATGCAAAGAAGAGGATTAGTCTCCTGACTTGGAAGGGTGCCAGAGGATGCTGGAGGATATCCTGGTACAACCAACAAAAAAATTTTCGGGTCAACCATAATTTTTCCTTCATTTTCAAGAGACCGATTCCTCTCAACAACTACTCGCCACCTGTTCTGTGTCTTTCACGTTCACGATATTCTATCTTCTTGTTCTTCGTATTCTTGGCCACTTCCTGTTATGAGCCTTTGATTTCCATGGAAAATCCAAGATTTCAAAATTTGAAGCTTGTGTTCGTTGTATAATGCTTCTTGGTTTTTGTCTTGAGACTCGGGGTTCTCGTGGCTGCTGCTGATGAGTTTGATGAGTTGAACAAAGGTGATGGTTATGATTCTGGAGTCACAGAAAAAGAACAGATTGATGATAATAGCACTATTGATGGTGGTGCTTATGCTGCCAGCTCTAATGGTGTTGGAATGGATCAGGAAATATCAGAGCTCTGAAATAGCGATATGAGTAGTTTTCTTCCTCCACCATACAATAACATATCAAACATGATCTGCAGACCAGTTTGGAATACTTTTCTGTTGAGGGTGAGTTTTGATGGTCTATTTTTATTTTATCTCTTTTTATCTGTACATGGGTATGGCCTAGTGTCATCATCTTGTGCGTGCAGTATCACGAGAAAGAAGATAATGTAGTGACTTTTATATTATCTGCTGTGTACACAACCGGATGGGTGGCAATGGGGTTTTCAAAAGATGGAAGGATGGTTGGATCCACTGCTATGGTGGGCTGGTTTAATAGGAAAGGACAAGCAAGAATCAAAGAGTCTTGCTTGCAAGGTACTAGGCCATCACAAGACATAGAGGAAGCAGGTGAATTGGACCTCACAAAAGTTCCACCTGCTGTTGTGATTCATGGGGCTATGATTTACTTGGTATTTCAAGCTAAGTTTGAAAACCCTCTCACTTCCCAGCCAATTATATTGGCTTTTGGAGCCAGCTATCCCAATCACTACCGCCTATCATCACATGATGACAAGACGACCATTCTTTTCGACTTCACTGCAGGTTTGGTTCATCTCCGCCTAGCTAGGCTGCTTCTTGTTATTATTATTTTTTAGTAGATGATTTACATATAGGTTGCTCACAGGAATTGCTCTGATTCATACCTGGCCTCAATTTCTCTTCCACAGGTTCTATGTCTAAAGCACGTATAAATCCTGGGAAGATGAAGAAGAATCATGGGTATTAGGTACCCCGGCATGGGGTCTCTTCCTTCCTAGTGGGGCAATTGTTGCAAGATCCTTGAAGCATAAAGAACCACTCTGGTATTATCTACATGCGGGTATTCAATTTCTGGGGTTTCTCTTGGGGCTTGCCAATGTGGTTCCTGGACAACAACTCGGCAATAAGATTAATGCCAAGTACATCACATAAAGGCACGGGGATCTTTGCTCTCACTCTTAGTGTTTCTTCAGGTACGCCATCATCCGATATTATGCATATATAGGAGCTTCTCATAATCACCTGTTAATCATCATATCAAATGCATTCTGATGAATGTTCCAAACTTGAATTTAGATATTGGCTTTCTTTCTAAGGCCAAAGAGAGATGCCAAGATCTGCAAGGGCTGGAAATGGTACCACCATTGGTTTGGAAGGATTGCCCTCTTCTTTGGAGCCTTCAATATTGTGTTGGGAATCCATTTAGGAGCTGCAGGGATGTCATGGAAGATAGGCTTTCGTTTTCTAATCACTACGACGAAACGTTGTCTTGGTTGAGGAGATCAGAGAACACTACTCCACCTGAGACCTTCCAAATGAATCCAATTCAATTACTTTTTAGAGGGCTAGAAAGCCATGGCCAGCTACGTTCTGGTTCAATCTTGGACCTAGCCGGGACCAGATTATTAAAACTATCTAACAAAGCTGTTGACTATTAGCGATTTCATTAGTGCTGGCTGGACGCTAAGAAGATGATTAAATGGCTGGATTATTGTTCGTCAAGTTGGAGCAACCGGCAGGTTTTCTAGGCTAAAAACCCAGTTACTGTACAAATCGAAGTAGTTGATGGGACATCCATGTTGAAGGATTTCCTTGTTGTGAGGAAAGGCTACGCTTGGCATGGTTTTTAGATATTTGGAATCTGTGGGTTGCCCTGTCTTCTATTGTGTTTGGCAATTTAAAATTTGCGAAGAAAATGGAAAGATTTTTCGCTCTTTAAAAAAAAAATTGGAAATGAAAAGGATTAACAAAAGAAGAGTTTAAGAACCAAAGTTTTTTTTTTTTTTTTGAATTTTTATTTCAAGAGTGAAGTTGAATTTCTCGTCTCTCCTTTTCGGCTGTTTGTGTTCAGAAATTAAGAGAGTAAAAGTAAATGCAGTAGTGTTACCATTACCATTTACCAACAATTTCTTTCACGCCATTAACTAAAAAAACAATTCATCTGCCAAAAGAATTTCAGAAGTTAAAAATATTTTGGTTTTCATGACAGTAATGCATTTTTCAGAGAACAGGAAAACATGCACGGGCCCTTAAACAAAATGTCAAAGCTTGATTCACTGGATTAGCTCCCCTTGTTTACAATTCAATCAAATTAATATTTCAAAGTCAAAGCTATGGGAAACCAAAAGTACGGAATGTATTTAGATGCTGTGATCCAAGATATCAAAATTTTCTAGCTACATTTTAAGCCAAAATTGTCTACTTGACGAAACATATGTTGAAGGTCCCAATGGCAGACTTCCTACTGTAAACCTGCACATCAAGCAGAACCAAAAAAAAATGTGGCTCAATATAATAGACCGGAACCTTTCAACCACTTTAGCCGACTAATCTCCAGCTTGATGACACTTGGGCATCGGTGATTGTTACCATACCATAACTTCAAGTCATCGCTGACTTCACTTTTTTGTCACATAAAAGTAAAGCACTTTTGTACAAGAAATGGATTAATTTTTACCAAAGTCAAGGAAGACGCATCCTTATTACGGATACCAAGAATGAACTCAGTGGTCAAGTTCTGTTCTATGTACCCACTACCAAAACATCTCTGGATAGTTTCTCAAAGGAATCAATGGAGGTACAATTTAACAAGAGTCCATCACAAGACACCAACTAACTGAAAAGGACATTTTCTCTCCTTTAACCAGGGCTGTTTATCATGCTAAAATGGATCGTCTTCTGGAATTGACGAAAAGAAGAGATAGAAAGGATCACAGAAATACCTGAACAAAATGGAAGCATCTGTTCCTGTATCTCCACTATCCGTTGCACAGGCACAAACCAAGTCAAATGGAGAACTGCAAATTTATCAGAAAATAAAAATATAATATTCACAAATAAATCTTGCATACATTTACACCAAATTTTATCCATAGACTAGGAGATGGTTCAACATGCGTATTGCACTCGGTTGTGATCTGGAAGTCCAGAAAGAGATTGTGGAGAACAACTTTTACATACATGTACTTATACAAGAAAATAGAAGATTCAAAGAAGCAATTCATGGCAAGCAAATATACGTGGGTTCAACAGAAAGTTATCTGCTTTTGTTAATCAAGAAAAGAAGTGCTATTCGCTTTGATTATAGAGAACAAACCTGTAAATTTTCCAGAAGGTGCTATGACCATGAAAGCCAGAAAATACTCCTGATACGTGTGTCCCTTGTGCATATAATAAAATAAAAATACTATCCTCCAGCTATCTCCAAACGATCAGAATCACTTGATTGGAGAGAACAGCAGAACCTAGGATCATGTAGCACTAGCTGTGCAGCCTTCACCAGGAGCGAAGCTTGTAGATTTTGGAGATTCACTGCCTCTTACCACTCTGTTATATATAACTTTGAAAGACTGTGAGCCATATGGTCGACTAAGCAAACTTATTGGCATTCTCAGATTCTGCTTCCGGTTTCTCCTTCCTCTTAACAAAATGCTGAAGGTTTTCTCCCCATGGATCTGCTGGTCAACACTGCTAGTGACATTTTCTTTTGGGCTTTTTTTCTGACTTGAATCGTTCCTATAAACTTCAACTTCAGACGGATTTGAGTGACCATTTTCCTTGATATTTTCCAAGCCAACTCCAGTCAATTCCTTCACGTTGTCCTTTCTGTCTGATGCTTGAAGGTTCATTTCTTCATTAGCTAATCCTACATTGTCAATGTCCACTGGCTGAGATGGAGGTGGACTTGGGCTTCCAGAATTTTCAAATTGTACTTTAGGCTCCAATACAGGATCAGCAATTGGCTCAACAACAGGTGGTGGGACAGAGAACTCCACTGCATGACAGCCAGACCATACTGTGCTAGGAATAAACTCTGACACATTGGGGCGCACATTGCATTGCCAGGAGAAATAATTAGGATGGAAGGCGCTGCTAGTAACAGGAAATGTACTGGTTGGCACTGCTTGACTGTAAGGAGGATACATATAGGACAATGGGTGTATCATGTTTGGGCTTGGAGGTGGTGATGGGTATGGATGGTGTGGAGAGGACATTGGATTGAGTGGGGTTATGACAGTTGCAGGTCCAGGGTGAAGAGTCATGTTTACAGGCCAGGGTGCAACAGCTGGAACACCACCAGGAGCAGAAGGAAGAGGGATGTTGATGGCAACTGGTGGAGAGCATCCAATGGATGTTGATGGGTTGAATGGAGCTGCAGAAGCAGACAATTTCTTATTTGGCAATCCCCGAGAATCACCTGAATTCAAAATCAATGGTTTGTCCTTCAAATCCTCTACTCCTGGCAAGGTGGAGTTGGGATCAACTAGTGGTTCCAATTCAATAGATGAATCCTTCTCGTGTGGTTCCTTTGGAAGAGAATCGTTTGAATTTTGCATCTGGTCAATCAACATTCCATTCTGTATAATTCCATGAACCTCAATATCACCAGATTCAGGTCCTTGCATACTCGGGGAGGAATTTTCTTCCAATACATGAGTTGAGTGGTGTTCTTCCATTTTCAGAGCAACACCTGTTTCCTTCTTCAAATCATCTGTATGATCTGATTCAGAATTCTCACCATTCTCTCCGCTGCTATCTTCCACGCTCATTACTACTGGACCAGCAATTTCTTTAACTTCATTGGTCTCCTTGAGTTTTCCATCACCAATTTCCTGGTTATCTGAAGTATTGCTTTGGGTAAACCAGACCTGCAGCTTAGCAATGGTCCCTGGTGGGGCCAATGCTACTTCCTTGTATGAAGGGGATTTTCCGAGACTCACTATTGAATTCTTGAACTGACCGATGTCATTAGGGGGAGAAATTGGAGCAGATTCTGATGAAGTAAGAGCAGTGCTGTGAATTCTGGGATTCTCTGTTGTAGCAGTTTTATTAGATGAAGGAACAGACTTGACCCTGTAGGTTACAGCTTTAACTATTCTCCTCCCAAATCTGGTACCCTGAGGGAGATTGGTAGTTTGGTTGTCTCCATAACTTCCATGAGATGGTGTCCGTTTCTTTAAAAGGTAATACCTACTATTCTGATTAGCATTCTTGACAGGAGTGTAATCCATGTCAGGATCCACAATCTTTTTGTGATAACTATAAACTTTGCCAACAATCCCACGCCGCTGCTTTAGTCGTCGCCCATACAAGCCAGCTGATCTTGGCCTTTGAACTGGTTGCCATCCATCATCTCCTAAAGCATGAGTTTCAGAAAAGGCTTCAGTCACAATGCTTGATTTTTTTTCTACAGTCTCTTCCACAATGGACGTCTGGAATTCAACATGGACAGATCTGGTCTCCTGGGAAGCATCATCTTCAGGCACATGTATCTCCACATCCAAAGCCTCTTTAGGAGTATTTTTTGGAGATTCATTAGAACTTGCGATACCAAAATTTGGTTGGGTTTTTTCCTTTACCTGAAAAGTAAAATTGCAAAAGCATGTTGTATTAAGGAAAAAATTAGAAGTTACTACATATAAAACAATTGTATTTTCTGATAATATATCTTGGTGAAATGGTTGATCTCAGCCCAGTGGAACTTCATTTCATCTTTTTTCATTACTTCATTTGCAACAAGACAAGTGAGAGCTTCAATGTTAAGAAATATTAAAGAACCAAAAGGTCAAAGGAAAATCATAATTATTCTAGATTTTGCCCTGTTTTCTTGTCCTTGTACTTCTATAACAAGGACAACTGGTTTCCTGAGCCTACAAAAGGACAGTTTCTAAGTATTCCAAATGCTCCAGTAGGGGTCCCCTCAGATGTTGACTTAACAAGTGAGAGTACTATCATTTATTCGTTTTCAGTCCAGTACAAGGTTGCACATATTTGGCTTGAATTTTCAGACAAACCCCAAATGTGATGGTAACTTGATAAAACATGAAACCAAATCTTGGAAACTCCCAAGTCCCAGAAGGAGAAGGAAAGTGGCATGAAAAATCCCATTCTGAATTGCTATAGTCTAACAGGGAAAAAAAAAGTATCATGTAATGAACAGAAACTGGTAATTTTTCCCCAACATCATTGGCATGGATGATGAGTTAGAGTTGTTTTAATCAAACACGAATATCAAGATACCTTAGTGATATAGCTCTTTCTCTTCCCAGCCACATCTCTCCCCTTGGCATCACGACTTGGATTAATGTAGTCCAGCAAATCTGATACACTGCCAAATTTTAAAAACTGAAATTAGTTTCAAGATATGTGTCCGTTGAACAAGAGTTTGCATCATAAGCTAGATATGTGGATTGCATTCATGTGACAGCATGTTCATGGTGCATATAATCAAATAGAAAGCAAAAGTGGCACCCAGCCAGATCAAATTATTCTGCACACCCATTAGAAAAGCAGCCGATTACTAAAAATTAACAGGATAGATATGATGATCTGTGCAAATACTTCTTGACCCCAAAAACAAAAAGGATGACCTTTGGGGAAGCTACTGAATGTGAGATGAAAGTCCTTGCTGAGTGATGTTTGTGCGTGTAGCAAAGATCATGAAGAAACCTCGAGCTTACATCTTTTCTCTCTTTGTATGTGTGTGTTAAAGTTAACTAGTTACAATTTCATGGATGTATTTCCAACAAAATTAAAAGGACATAAATTGCTTCTCATGCAAATCCCAAAAACACAAGTAACCACACCAATAGCAGAGCGTCCAAATGGTGTGATTAGTCAAAGAAGTAGAAGAAGGTTAAACTACATTAAATAATTAAATGGGGCAATAGGCCAGTGTTGGTCTAATTTACCTTAGGTGGCCTTTGCTAGCAATTGATGCATCAGGCTTCTTAGTACCATTTCGTGCAGCTTCTTGCTGTTCAAAAGCCTTAGATTCAAAATACTCAAGCCAAGCAGCAGCATCCTGCAGCATTCCATTAAGATTTTAAATTACGAATGGATATTGGTCACGCACATATATACAAACATGCCCTTTTAGTAAGTTCAAAACTTGGTAACGAATCTCTATGTCAAAAAACAACAAAATAAAACAATCTATGTAGTCCTTAAAGTCATCAATTTAGAGTCATTCATCTCATGGCTCCATGTCATGTTGAAAGGAAACCCAAGGACCTATTTAATTGCAATCTTATCTTCATTTCAACCTTCAGATTTCCAAGCCAGAAGGGCAGGTCAGACTTCAGAGGATTAAACATACATGTTGTCAGTAATGAATATAATACTTTCGAGATGTTCAAATTCATTTAGTACTATCATACTAACAAGTGTTTGTTTCTAGCTCAAGGTAGATGATAGTAACACGACTGCCTAGGAGGAGAGAAATGGTGGGGGGTGCAGATTAATTGATGAATTTAGCAAGACACCTGAGTACGCAAATCATCTGGACCCAGCTTTGCTCGGAGAATTTGCAAGGTTGTTTGTTCATGTTGAACACTCAAAGGATATGCTTCCATCAACGAGAGTGCAATTGCTATTGCATGGTAACTTGCAGCTGTCTGGCATTATTAACCACAAAAAAATGCAGTAATTAGCTCATTTATAAGCACATAACAAGTGAAAAAATGGAGTTTCATTGGCCATATATTGTTACAATATATTCACAAAGTGCTTATAGATGTGGTACTGACTACTGACCATCTGAATAGTTCAATGCTTATGAACATTCTTTTTCTTCTTTTTTTTCCCCTTCTAAGGATTTTTACATTTAAGGAGGAAGAGGGAAATCAATATGGCCATTCTTAAGGCTAATTAATTACAATATGGAAAGTTTCTTGATGTAGATGGGAACAGAATTTAAAAGATCATTTAGAACACTGCTTAGTTATAATGCTTGACAAGATGGTAATGTATATTGATGCTTAGTTATATATTTACTTCATGTATAACTTCAAGTGAATATATAATATGCTTACCCAACCATTTTACTTTTGGTCATCAACTAGAAAATAGTGAGCATATTATGAACAATAAAACATAAACAAACTTCAGAACAAAATAAAACCTGAATATGGTCTGGGCCAAGTAAACTTTGGTTGCATTTCAGAGCTTTATGAAGATATCTGAGCGCAACATGCACATTCCCCAGGCCTTCCTCCATCATAGCCACATTGATGTATGTTGCAGCAGTGTTCGGGTGTAATGAACCGCATGTGAGATGTAAAAGATACAAAGCACGCTTTACATACCTAATCAACAACAGTACTGGATTCTCACACTAGGGTAAAGGTAAAACACAAAACATGAGCAATTTATAACAAATGATGGTACATATGAACCTAACTACAGGTATCTCCCAGAACTCACAAAAGAAGTACAAAAACAAGCCTTAGGAAAAGCCAGGTAAGATTTTATCACTCAAAAGAAATCCAAAATGACAAAAGGAAGGGATCTTGGTTTAAGCAATATAAATAAGAACCTTGTCTGTCATATTAAAAAAAAAAAACCATGTCCCTTAAATATGATAATCAAAACGAGCACAAACAAGCAATTGATATCTAACATCTATGGTGCAGAATCACTATGAGAGCAATCATCATTCTGATTACTATAAACATAGATAATTGAATACAATCAGGCAGTCCGGGAGACAATCATTTGACATCAAGCCAGAATCAGATTAAAATGTAATGAATGCAAAACATGAAATTACATAGTATCATGCAAGACCAAAACTTCTAATGTAAAAAGAATAAAACATACTTGAGAGCCAGCTCTGTATGTTGAAGTCTGTAATAGAACACAGCAAGATCCCCATAGCTTTTCATTGTGTCTGGATGATCAAGTCCCAATTCTCTCTCATTAATATCCAACGCTTTTTGCTGATATATAGTTGCCTGTAAAGCGAACAGAATATTGAATCAGCACAAAACGTAAGTCCTTAAAATAACGGAATGCAAAGTTTCTGGGTCGACTCTGTAACTATATAATGTCATTCTGCTACTAAGAAGCAATTTAGCAAGGTGACAATAATCTGGGTGTTATTGGAGAAAATCTCCAGCTACATCAGGGGAAAAAAAAAGAAAAGAAAAAATACATCGACAATAAATAGACCTGATTGAAGTCCCCAGTGTGATACAATACCACAGCAAGAAGGCTGTATGCTCCTGCAGTCATTCGATGGTAGGGACCACAAACGGCCACTAGCTTTGCAAGAGCCTGGAACACCACAGATACGAATCAGCTAAAATACTATAGTACCAATAGAAAAGGTTGATTAAACTGTTGGTGAAGCACCTTGTTGACATGGGAAAAACAGGTAAAAGATTATTAAAACAGAAGCCATGACAACTATGTCCTTTACAAAGAGATATCAGAAGTGAATTTCAGAACCCACCAACCTTTGTCCCATAAGTGACTGCATCTTCAAGTTTTCCCTTGTCTAGAGCTGTTTTTGATGATTCCAGGAGTTGCCTTCCATCTGCAGAGGAGCATGCTGCTTGCTGAAAATAAAAAGGTACAAGTCAATATGGATTATAAGGAGAAAAGCATATCCACTTTAATCTCTAGTAATCACCTTATGCACAGGGACCAGACTGACAACATCTGATTTTCTGAATGGATGTGGAGAATTCATATCAAAATCCCTTGGAACCAACTCAATGCCCACCTGAGAGGATGGGAGAAGACAAGAGTGTCAGTTTATACATGTACCTGTTTTGATTTTCCCAAATCAAGTAAAAGATTAATGTGTATGCAAGAATATGCAATCAATTCCTTTAAAAGGTATTGTTTCATTTGGAGGAATGCCACAATCAGGGAGGAAATACACTCGTGTGCTTTAAAGCCAAAGCTTTACAGCTTTACAATTGTGCCTCACCAAAAATAATCAAGTTTGGACATATTTACCAAACTGATCCAGTGAATTAATTGCAAATGATGCATCCTACAACTCGTTAGAATACCAAAAATGGGAAAGAAGCAAGGTTTTTGTAGATTAAACAATTTTGAGTCCCTATATCCCACTTGTTATGCATTCTAGAGCACATTCAGAAATATACCTTGTGGCACAGCCCACGCAGGATTGCAAATTTCCTCACGTCTTTGAAGTTTGAACTGCTAAGATCCCATTCATACCGCTTCTTCAAAAATACCTCCAGCCATCTCCATACAAGAGGATGGACATGCAAAGACTTGATTGAATCTCTACTTTCAGGAACCCCAAGCATCAAATTTAATGCAGCAGCTATTGATACAGCAATTTTCTCATGGTCCATAACAGCAGCAATCACAGCCTGAAGTATGTGCTTAAAAGCTCGTACTATCATCTCATGAATGCAGAGTGACTGCACATGTGACAGCTTTTCGGAAAGCTTTACCTGGTTTATAATATAAAAAGCAGAAATTGTCTAATATGAAAAATCAAATTCAAAGGTAGACATTGATAATTATAAGAAGAGTTGTTAACACATTAACTTGCTGGAATCGAAAACCATGGACAATTCTAAGTTAAAGAAAGTAGCCACATCAAAAATATAGCAGCCATTTATGAAGTTAATTCAAAACTCTTATAAACTAAAAACACCCTAGATCAAAGACAACTTTTGTCTCAAAACAAGAGAGCATAAGGGGAGGCATATAACCTCCTCAGAGGAGCAGCATAAGCCTCCAAAGGGGTTGAGGCGTAAACCTCAAGAATATTGGTTTTATAATAAAATTGGCTAGAACTTTAACATTTAGTGCAATTTGAAATAAACAGTAAGGTTAAATGGTGCAGTAAATGCACACACATGAAGATAAAACAGGTGAGAATTTTTATTATATATGCAAAAAAGGAAATTTTTTATACGTAGTAATCAACCCTATCAGTTATGCTACAACTGGCGAACTAAGAGAGCTGGCCCTGCCTTCAGTCAATCAAGCAACTGACTGTGCCCTCAAGAGCAGAAGCAGCAAATGACGATCTTCAAGGCGTGCACGTTATCTTGTGAAGTTTGCTCAATATCTTGTGAAGCTTAGGCCACACAATATTACCACTCAAAAATTAATGCCTCAAGGCTATCTATCACAGCTGTGTTTCAAGCACGCTTAAGTGTCTAGAAAAGGCCTTATAAAACTATAAGGATCACATACAGTTAACATGAGCACCAGCTCAGACAACAACATACATATGCATGTTTATACATAAGAACAATGGCAGGATAACAGATCTCATTGTCAAGCATGAATATACAACGATCTGATTGGAAAATCCTCAGAAAAACTGGATGGTTATAGCACAAACAAGGTTTTAAAAAAGTGTAAAACAGATGCATTCGTTAAAGTTAAACATAATTGTGTCCAAAGAGAAGGTAGATATGGAATTAAAATTTCCTTCGTGGACAAATAAATGTAACTAAACTGTGCATTGAAGATTAAAAAGTAAGGGTGCACCATAACAAAGAACTTACAACATGTCCCAGGGAGCGCATCTGAAGACCTCTAGTATGCATAAAATCAGTTAGAGTCCGGCCATCGACAGGTGAAAGCTCCAGTGAACCAAAATCTGCTACCTGTGTTCCATTATCAGTACTCAATCTAGGAACTATAGTAAACTTCTAGAAATGCAGGTTCGGTTGAGATAATTTAATGAAAAAGGTCAAGTACCAGTTTAGGAAGAGCAACTTCTGTGTAATATCTATGAGACAAGTCGATTAGCTCTCGCAGAGACTGTCGATCACTTCATAGGTTAGTTCACTCCTTAATAGAGGGGAAAAAAATACAAACAATAAGGCAATGAACAGTCAAGAAAATAGTACCTTGCGATGAAGTCCAGTATCTGATCCTTTTAGTCGAACAAAGGCTGCATCAGACAACAACTGCTGCAGTGCAAGCTCATTATCTTTGGCATCAATTTCAAGGTGAGATTCCATGGAAGGCAATGTAGCATCTTCAACTGCCCCGCTTAAACCATCAAAGGCAGGTCTTGAGTTTTCCGACTGCATTTTTACATGGCTTTCATCTGATTTTTTCTTGTTCTTAAGGGACTTGAGAGGTTTCCCAAGTCCCTCAACCTTCATTTCTGTTTCTGTGGAAGGTTTCTTATCTTTTTCAGTATTTTTCTGGTCTTGCAAATGTTGCATCCAGCAGGCTCCAAGTTCCCATCTCACCAAATGATCCTGCTCTGGTGCCTCTTCTTCAAGCCTAGCAACACTTTCTTCCAGCAATCTCTCTACAATTGCTTCGGAAGCACAGAGCTCTTCGCATTCCACAGTTTGCAGATTTGGTGTCTGCTTTGTGTGCTCTGACGGTATTGTTTTGTAAAGAAGTAGTCTCAAGCTGTAAGGAAGGCATAGTTAGATCTCTGTATAATGAATGAAGCCAAACAACTAGAAGAGAACCAAATTATGGAGCATATACTATCACCATGAAGTTATAATATTAAAATCTGAAGTATCAGCTTTTGGGTATAAATATCTTCCATTCTGGTATGATGTTGCAATCATTAAGATTGGTACAATAATACAACAGTAGCATGGGAATGCATGTCATAAAACCCTTGTTGATTTAAATGCTAGTAACAAAAAATAGATTTACAGGTAAGAACCAACATGCCAAATAGCTAGAGAATCAATCAAATCATCATTCAAAGACTTCTATCTTTGAAAATTTTGGAGTTGAAAATCGCAAGACATGATTGGTATTTTCCAAGATAGGAGAAATTAAGATTCTATGTCAGTCACCCACATTGAGATTCTTAAGGAGAAAGCAGGGTTAAAATTTAACTTCAGCATAATTTATTTGAAATGGAAACAATATCATAGTATCGAATTGGATCGCCATTGCATTCTAAAATTGTTCAAGAAAAAGATCCACTTCTGAAATTGAAAAAATGTAATAAATCAAAGCTGACTAAATTTCTTATATTGGACTGATACATATCTTTGGACAAATCAAAATAGAAAACATCAAAACTATTGGCTCCCAACTAACGAATGATCCATCACAGTTTTCACTGCTTGTTCAAAGCTAGAATACAGCAATCGTATATGATTCTTAGCATGACCACTGGCAGGTATACAACTCCACTGACAGATGACATCTAAGATCTCTATTGCATATATAACTATCAACTTCAATGGGAAGTGGCTCATTTTAATACTTGTTCATCAATAGGAAAAGATGGTAAGGACCTGTTGATGTTAAGGGCATTTGCACCACCTTCAGGCTGTTCAAGTTCAATACTTTGGGATGGAGGACTGGCTTTCTTTTCATCCCTCACCTCAACTTTTACAATGGCGATGAAACCACAGTATCTTACATTAAGAAAACCAAGGGTGGCAATGTCCTGCAGTCAAAATGCAAAAGTATTCACCAGTTTACCAATTAAACTAAAATTAAAATCCCAAACCCTTGGAAGAGCATCATTGATCAATCATGTTTTCTGGAACTTACATGAGCAGCCGTATTCTCGTCAGCAGTGATCCCTTTCAAAAGGTTCCTCTCTACTAAATTTTTCTTATCAGTTCCAGTTGCTTGAATCCCATCAATTTTAGTGTCTACCTTAGAGCTTGCATTGGAAGCATCTTTCATTACTGTGATGCTTAAATCCCCAATTCTCTCTGTATAAGGAATATCACTGTTTGCAACCGAACCCAATAAATCTGGCTTTAGTTTTACATGTTGCACAGCCTTAATGGCTCTGAAAATAGCAACATCGACAAAGAGGCTGTGAAGAAGGAAGGCTTTCCTGTCTCGAATCTGCCTCTCCTCAGCTGTCTTGCAAGGCATGGATGCGACAAACAAAAACTCATCAGCCCAAGGCATTAAATCTTTTTTCCCATCTCTTCCTAGACCACCCCCATTTCCTCCCCATGTTTCATCCTCAACTGGGAGAGGAGGGAAAACTGACGGCAACTGTGCTGCAACAGGAGGGATAAGCCATGTGTTTGCTCTAAAACCATACGGAAGATTCCCAAACTATAAAAGGCCAGGAAGCAACAAAAAGGTTAAAAATTGGAAACAACAACTGCAACATCAGCAAGAATCATTAAATCACAAGTGAACAGTTTATTTCCCTTGTTTTTTGTGAGAGAAGAATCGACACAAAGGTTAGATACCTTGTTACGCTCAGCAAATGCTTTCATGAGTTCATCGTAAGCCTGGCACATAAGACATGACATCCATATCACTTCAACAAAGTCTAGACTGAAAGCAACGTAGTATCTCAAGAAAAGATAAATCTAAGTTCATTTACAGACCAAACTTCATACTCAGAAAAATATTGGAAAAGAATGTCATGTGCACGGACACTAACTGTTTATCCAAACAATAAATGATCTTTTAAGAAAGTTCATTGATTCCAGCCGAAAAATGATACAGGTTGCACCAATTCGAATATTATCCAATACAAGAAAAAAAAAAAAACTCAGCCCAAACAAATTGAGCAAGGTGGTGAAACTAACATTATCAAAAGCTCGACTAAGCTGCCTTAGCAAATCAACAAGATTGTGACATAAAATCCTCTGCTTTCCAACGCTATAAAACCCTTTTCTGCAAGCTTCAACCTGAACCAGCTTCCCGTTGCACAGCTTCACCTGATCATTTCAACAACAATTAAGAAAAAAGCCTTGTCAAAAGATAAAAGCAAATTCATAAATAAAACAATCTTACATCAAGCGAGAAAAGATGATCATCCACGGAAATCTCATCAATCTCTCTTTTCGTTGCCTTCCTTATAACTGCAACAACACCAATCACATTTTCTATCATTTCCAATTATACCCTCAATTATCTCAAAATTACGCTCTTTTATTTTTAATCAGCGAGAGAGAGTACATTGAAGAGGAGGGGTGAGATGCGAGAGAGAGAAGAACTCGTAAAAGCTCCCAAGCTTAGGGCACGAGTGGCTCATTTCTCCCTCTGCGTCCACTGGAACATCTTTCGATGCTGATTTTGGGGACGATGATTTCTTAGTGGAGATAGCGGCGGTGGATGGAGATTTGGTGGTGGTTTTCTTAGAAGTCTTATTATCCTGCGCAGCCGGCGCATTCTTTCCAGTATCGGACTTGAGCTTATCCTGCGCAGTCGCCGATGGACCGAAGCACGTTGTGCATGCCACGATGTCGAGGAGTCGTCTAACGTGCGCCACTGCAAGCTCCTCATCGTAGTCCTCTGTTACAACGAGAAAAATAAATGGAGAATGAAGCACGTAAAACTAGACGCTGTCGCTTAAAGAATGAAACGGCGCCGTTTGTTGCTGGGGGATTTTTGCTTCTTACCATCGCTCAGAGTGAGCACACTGGGCTTGAGAGCTGACACGTCGACTGTGTCTTTTAACCGCGATCCTCTGACCTGTCAATAAGACACGGAAAGGTCAAATTACTTTAATGCCCCTTTCTTTTCTGGAGGTGGACACAAAAAAAAGTTGAAAAATGGAAAGCCCCACGTTTTGATCGTCTTTGACAATCAGTGCAAATCCTGTGTGTTGGATTTTCCGCTCACGTGACATCAATAGTGAAGCGCATTAATTAATCTTGTCTTGCTTAATTGATCATTAGGACTTGACCGACACTAAAACACCCACACGACACCGTATATGCAGGAAAAAAACAAGAGTCAATAATTTTTACTCTTTATCTTCACCTCGTGTGATAATGAAAAGTTTGTGATGTAGCACGTTCCAGTATTCACCGATAGAAGCCGACGAACATCTATGATCCTGTCTGTTGATATTCCCTGCTCAAGATTGATACACGGCTTAGCAGTAATAGGGCAGATGAATACATGCCAAAAGAGTAACAAATGCCACTATATTTTCTCCTGAGCACATGCTAGGAGAGGGAAAACGAGCAAGAAGAGGACAGGTTTTGCTTGCAATCAAGTCATATCAGGCATCTTTTTTACTGGTCACATGTTCAAGCGAGTTAGAGGGGAAACCAAGATATAGTTAAACCCATTTTGTTGAAAAGAGTGACACCATTCTGAAAGTTTTGCTAGCGTATCTAAAACGTTTTCCACTGTTTCCATGCCTTTCAAAAACCAGTGATTAATGTCTCCAGGCTAATACGTTTTTTGAATTTTTTTTATTTAATTTTATATATATATATATAAATTATTTTGATATGTCAATATTAAAAAATATTAAAAAAACTTTGAAAAGTAAAATAATAACAACAAAAGGGACAGTTAATTATTGCTCCAATTCAGCCAATGAGCTCATGGCGGACACACAACCATGGCTGGAGCACTAAAGTATTCAAGCTACCTTCCAAAAAATCAAGCTTGCGGAACCTAACCAAGCAAAAGATGCCTGCCAAATTATAAGGAATGTAGAGACGGCTACGAGTAGAAGATGCTAGCTATGTAAGTGCAGCAAAAATGACAATTCCTTGGAAAGAATTTGCTAATATAATTAAGAGCCATGACTCCGGAGCACCAAACCTTCAAAACAACATGAGTCTCGTCGGGAAGGTTTATTGTGATATCAGCAACAGCAGGGAGAACTGCACAAGAAGTCAATTAGAACATTAGATGCATTAGCTCGTGACTGATAGAATGGACTCAAGAGGGTCTTAATGATCGATTTAGTATATTAAATTAAATAATGTTCTGTTGGAAAATAAATCGATACCCTTCTCATCCTTCTTCTTCCTCTCTCCTTTAGCCTTGCCACGACTGTTCCTAGGTGCCATTTTCAGCTCTTGCTTGTTTCAATGAGCACAAATCTCCCAAGTGTACCTATATTTCAACAAATCTCAATGAATTAATGAGTCCGTTCCTTTTTACAGGAATAAAATAATTCTTCTCTGCAATAACTGCGTGGACGAAAACAAGTCTTGTTAAGAAAGTCCAGATAAGAGGATAAGATCCCAGCACCCTCTTGCATCTAAAATAGATAAAGAATGAAAGAATTCGATACCAACCAAGGGAATTACTGTTTAAATTTGAAAACGAAAGAACGAACAAGAACAGCATAAGATTGAAACGGCAGGGCATTTCAGAACTGGGAAAGGAAAAAAAAACGCAGCTTTCTGGACAGGGACATGTATACATTAATGGCATGGACCAGCTCAAGAATTGTTATATATATATATATGGAATTCAAGAAATAATTACCAAATAGCAGAACTCTTTTGAGTTCTGCAACTTCAAGAACTGAAGAAGATAGAGAAAGGGGTTTTTAATGACTGTATTGATGTTTCGAACCAATAAGACTTGCAGCAGAGGAAAGCATATGTATTCGAGGAAAACAATTCTGAGTAAAGAAGGCTAAAGAGCTGCGAGCAACAAAGGGCGGCTTTCAGAGGTTGGATGCTGAGGAGGACTTAACCATTGAAGAGGTTTTCAAATGAAGCTCTTGGAAAGAAATGGTGAGAAGAGGAAGAGATAGAGGGGAGAGATGGTATGATAAGGCAGGAAGGGCGGAGATTTAACAGATAGGTGATATGTATGGCAGCTTGTGCTGGCTAATACAGAAGTCATCATGTTTCAGGATATTTAAATTTATAATGGTATAAATTATAAATAAAATAAATATATGTTATTTCAATAAAAATGAAGAGAGTATTGTTAGCATAGTTGCAGACTCGGTTTGATAGCTGGTAAGGTATAAAGCTTGGATTCCGGGTTTTGATCGGGTTACCGGGTCACTCGGGTTATTTTAAAAAAAATTCAAAACGACATTGTTTTAGTAAAATAATAAAAATCAACAGATTACAACTGAATTTTTGACTAAATTTTTTCAGGTCACCGAGTTAATCGGTTTTTTTTTCCTAATTCTTTCTTCAATCTGACCGATTCCAGTCTCAAACCTGTTAAATCTCAAGTCAGCCTATAGGGCTAACCAAATTTCAAAACTATGATTTTTAGGGATTGAAAGAAGGAAAAGGAGTACAAGGTAAAAACTAAAAGGCACATCACTCCCTGTATGTTGCTGGGTCCACGCGTATAGAAAAGTTTGTATTTTTGTTAAGACAGTCAGAGCTATGGCAGATATCCAACAAGGAGATATATCCACCGGCTCGGCCGGCCCAAGGCCCAACCCGGTCTCATTTTTAAACCTTCATGACAAAAGCTAAAAGAGGTGCTCACTGTAACAAAAGCTAAAACAGCTCATTTACTGTTTCCACACTTTCATTTCACTTTAGTTTTCCACATTGAAATTATTGTTTCACTCAGCCCCGTTTATTTCACATAAAATAGTTTTTTGAAAATTATTTTTTAATTTTATTTATTTATTTATTATTAGCAAAATTGATCAACAAAAAATGTTTTTTAGTCAAATGAAAATTTAGCTTAGTTTTCAGGAAAATATTTTCTTTTTATTTTGGACGGAAAACACTTTTCAGAAATTGTGAAAAATTTAAAAATATCATATTATTTTCTTAATATATCAAATTCGGTCCTCAAACTTTTGATTACTATGTATTTTGTTTTGAATCTTTTTTTTTAATTTTATCCCTTAGAATTTGATTTAATTTGATTTTTATATTAGTTTTGGTCCTTATTTTTATGATTGTTATTTGCTTTTCTCTTATCATTTTTTTTAATTGAATTTTTTTATCTATCAAATTTGGTCCTCATTTTTTTTTATTGTTACTCGTTTTATTTGAAATAATTTATGAAATTTTAATTATTATTATTTTAATTTCATCATCTTTTCATTTTTTTAACTATTAAATTTCATATCTATTATTTTAATTATTATTTATTTTATTTGAGATAACTTATTAAAATAGATTTTTTTCAATTTTATTTTCATTTAACTTTTTAATTTGTAAGATTTTTTCCTTGTTATTTTAATAAACTTGAAAAAAAATAAAACATTATTAAGTTATTTTCCAGATCATTTTTCATAACATAACCAAACATTGAAAAAGTATTTTCTAACTTATTTTTCATGATATTACCAAACATCGGAAAATAATTTACTTTCCAAGAATCCACTTTCCAAAAGAAAATTACTTTTCAAAAAACAAACAGGACCTCAGTGCAAACTCATTTAGCTTCATCTTGAGGTAAAAAGATTTTTTCATATAATCCACTTGTCATTACAAAATTGATCGAGGTTAATCGATAATTTCATATTTTTATTATATAGGATAGTTACTAAATTACCTTTAAAAATAAATAAATAACATTTAATAGGTCAAGGGGCTTTTTTTACTTTTCAGGTTTTAATGCATGGTGCAATTACTTAAATGCCCCTTGAAAAAAAAACACTCTTGGCTTTGGATTTAAAAGCAATATCATCATTTTATTCTATTGTTTTTATAATTCTCAAATGGGTTCAAGAGTAATTAAATCTTTGTATATATAAAAATATATAGTTAAAATAAAAATTGAGTGTGCGATGCTGAGGAAACTTCAAACACCACCTTCTGAGGCGGTGTTTGATGTGTCTCGCTACCTTTATCACGACGGTCAAACTCGTGCCACTAAACAAGTAGTAGTTGAGCGCTAATGTCGTCGTTTTCTTCCCCCTCCTAAAAAAACATAGTGAACATTGAAAAAATACAAAGAAATCTTGTTATTTGTTTATTGAATCAAACCAGGTCCTCGTCCTTTTTATTTTAATGTATTTGGTCTTGAATTTTTTGTTGAATTATTTTTTATTTCAGTTTCATCCATTGACTTTTGGCTTTTATATCAAGTTTAATCCTCGTTCTTTTGATTTTCATTTTTATTTTTTTCTTATCATTTTCTTGAGTGGATTTTTTTTTTCAGTTTCATCCCTCGTTGTTTGATTATATTTTATTTTTGTGTCAAATTTGATCTCCATTCTTTTCAAATCTATTCTTTTTTATCTCTTTTTTTATTGAATTTATTTTTTCAATCTTATCCCTAATTATTTTGGTTGGTTAGGAATTTGACATTATTTTTTTTCAAGTTTGTAGTTTATATTGTAATTTGGTCTTATGATTTGTGTCACGAGTTTTGAAGATTAGATCGGGTTGGCTTCATTTCTTTTTAGATTTTTTTAAATATATATTTTTTTAGTTTCATTCATCAATATTTTGTTTATTTAAAATTGATATTTGTTATTTTTTAACTTTTTTTTATGGATTTATCCCAATGTCATGTCTTGGGTTATAGATTCAGTAGAATCAACAAAGTTGACTCAAGCCTTTTTTTTTATTGGTTTTTTTATATATTTTTTAATTTCTCCCTTTTATATTAGGTTGGTTTGATAATTGAGCTGCGTAGTTTTATTCAATCTGCTTTTCACGAGGTTATCTTAGTTCCATAACTATGTTATAGATTTGGTGTGTTGGCTCAGATAGACTCAGGCCAATTTTGTTTTTTATTTTTTTTATATTGTGTTAATTTTTATTTCCTCATTCAACATGTTATTTGCTGAGAATTCAGATTCTTTTTTTTTATTTTTCTTTTTATGCAATTATCTTGTTCTCATTTATTTTTTACATTGTTAACAAATAAGATCATTTAGAAGTTTTAAAAATATTGTAATAGTATATTTTTATAATATTGGCAAACATTTATTTTTTACATCGAATCATATTTTATCTTTTTGTATTTGTTTGTTATTGATCTCTTATTCTCTAATTATATTATTAAGTTTAATTAAGCTTAATAAACTCGTTTAAGAAAATCACTAGAAACTTAGAACTGAATTTAGGGGCAATAAATCCCAAGTTTCAAATTGCTTTTTTATCATATAGTCTCCTTAATACCTTAAGGATGTGTGTTAAGAATTAGTCATTGACAACTATATTGGGTTTTTTTTCAAGTTATATCTATCCATTTGCTACATCAAGTAAAGAAACATTTACTTCATATTTCATAAGTAATTGATTGCATAGAACTTATTTTGAATGTCATATTAAATATTTTAGCAACTTGTATGTTAATTTAATTTAATGGCATGGTATCCATTTACCATTGTTTGGGTATCTTTTTTATATTAGAAAGAATTTGGCCTGGCCCAGAGGCATCAATCGTTTTGCATCCATGCTTGACGCTCTAAAATTTGATGTGACACATGACAAAAATATCATCAGAGCTAATATCAACGAATACCAATCATAATTAACTATATATGTAAAATGCACTTTAGATCTCCTCACATGGCACTATAGATGGAATGTTTACAATGCCTTTTCTTGTTTGTTTTTTTTAATTTGGCTTTTATTGGATCAAATTATATGTTGGTTTGTTTGGGGGGTTGATGAGATTGAAAGCTAGGAGATCAAAGTGAGAAACACGGAGGGAATGAGTGGCTTTAACAAATTTTAGGCAAAATATTTATTGTGGTCCCTATATTTCACAGATTATAAATACAGGTCCCTTCAGTTTTTAGAATTTAAGAACAGAATAAATTCTAGTCCCAAACTTTATTTTTTTCTACTTTTTAAATTTACGGTTTGAGAAAGGTGAGAGAAAAACGTTGGATAGTGCTAGAGAGAGAAATTTTCATTGCACTGATTTTGGCCACAAAAACAATCGATATTAAGGTCAATTTGTTCTATTTAATGAGGGGATTTCACATTAGGTGTTTTTCCCCTTGAAATTGCATTGAGAAACATATATGAGTTCGGTAAGATTTTTTGTTTTGGGTTGATTTCAGATTTGGATATGGTTTTTTGAGTTTTTGCAAGGCTTGAATGAGTTTATCAAGTTCCACATGATGTTTTCTTGGTGTTTTAAGTCAAAATTAAGTTGAGAAATCAATTTTTAGATCGAAGAAACATATGCCCTGATTTTCCAGCCACCATGGTGGCCAGAAACTGGATAATATCAAACAACATGTCATTTAACTTATTTTTTTCAAAAACAAACTAGGGTA
>Ga0325411_1000915_pt1 | contig 31983 bp, 12 predicted proteins | sample PopdelMetagenome_13_FD_206181 | JGI IMG/M metagenome (GOLD analysis project Ga0325411, IMG submission 206181) | Populus deltoides microbial communities from Bellville, Georgia, United States - Xylem-PdIQD-R4 | ecosystem: Host-associated > Plants > Phyllosphere > Stem > Wood/Secondary xylem...
GAAGGCAAGATGACGAAAGATACCAACTCATCACTGAGCGAATGGGTTTTTACCCTATGGCTAACAAATCATAATGATGTTTTCGTTGGAGAAATTGTGCTATTAGCATACAAAATTAAAAAAAAAAAATTAAAGAATTGATATAATAAAAAAAAGTTTTGGTAAAATAGCATCTCCAGGATATTGTTAAATTGTATTATTTTTTACTTAATTGGTATATTAATTCTGAAAATAATAAAAAAAAATCATAAAACTTTCAAAACTATAAATTTTAGTGAGTTTTTTATATTTAAAAATTTAATGGTCTGTGCTGTGTAGTGATGCAGTGACTATTATAAAAAAAATAACTTTTGAAAAATTTTGTAAAAAATTAAGTGTGATTTAACAGTCGAATTAAAATTTATGATATTTTTAAGCTATTATTTTGATCTGGTATGACTAGATCTTTTCTTTGATCTAAACTTGTCATGCTGGTCTGTAAATGCATTTACTAGACTATCTATATAATCTGTTTGAAGAAATTTTTTATTTAAATATGAAAAATTAATACCTAACTACTCAGAATTACTCAAAATTACTGCTTAGAATCACTTACTACTACGTTAACAATAACTTCTTAAGATTTTTATTGGAGTTTATTTTTAAGTTTACAAGTTGAACTTTGACTCATAAAATACATTTGGAAAAAAAACTTTATAAAATTATGATTTTTATATAAAACAGTCGATTAATTAATATAACCGCATCCAACTGGATGAGGTTGAAGATTAAAATTTTACTATGTCACATTTCAGAAATATAATATTTACTAAATGTTATTATTCTGAAACATAATAACTATTTTATTGCATTTATAAATAACAACATTTAATAAATATTACGTTTATAAAGCCAAATAAAATCCGTTTTCGTGACGATTTTTCATGAATTCTGACCCAGGAGATACGGTCATACTATTTCCCCTGGTGTAAAATGACCAATTCTATTAGAGTGATGAAACAAGCTCAAAGGGACAACCCGAGAAAGATTTGCTAGAGAGGATAGCTGACAAAAACGGAGTCTTGCTTTGACTTGATGAGAAAAACCTCTCTCGAGTGAGGCTCTAGCAAAATCTGTATACAAGTTTAAGGCCCAAACGGTTGTCTCTGGGTTGTAATGCATTGTGCTCAGCTGAACCAATTTGTTTAATGAATTTCAATATACTATCGACCTGAAGTTTTGATGGGTTTGAGCTATATATATATATATATATATATATATATATATATATATTACCACCCTTATTTCTCTCTAAATCATTGATGCGAGAGGGATTTACTTGGCATCATCATGCCAGACATTTAACGAAATGTTTTAATGATAAATTTCTTCGAATGCCATCATCAATAATATCTGAGTGATACAAAGGGGACGAGGTGGGGAAAGAACTAGCATTAAAAAAGAACTTGCAGGATTGTTTCCTATGAAGTTCAAATCTGAATGCAAAGCTAAGTTCGCATGGAGGATTTCAATTAAAACCTTCATATGCAGTAGTAGCAAAGTACAGTGGCAAGCAGCAAACGAAATCGAAATTACAAATTGCAGAGCATGAGGGTAGGTAGGTACAGCTTAGAAAACTGGAAAAATTGACGGTTGTCAAAAAAGCGTTGTAAAATGAAAGTTATAGATTAAAATAAGTTGTCAAAAAAGCATTCTAAAATGAAAGTTATAGATTAAAATAAGTAATGTATTAATATCAAAAATAATTTTTTAAAAATAAAATTTCTTTTATTTTAATATATTTTTAAATAAAAAATACTTTAAACCTTCACCGCTACTTTATTTTTTATCTGCATAGAATATATCAGAATACTGCACCAGTTGCTAACACTGCCAGCAGGGTGAACTAGTAAACCTTTCACTGCTAGAAATTTCATCGGCGGGGGTAGTGGGTTACCTTGCGCACTGGTTTTCCTTTATCTCTTGATCTTTAAATTCGAAGCTCAATATATCTATTTAATCATCTTATCTTGTGCTTTCTGCACTTGAATCAAGTTCTTAGTTTTCTGTAGTTGTAAACGTATTGATGAATAATGAATTGACAGAGCTGCCAATAAGTCCGGATGGTACGGATAACCTTCCAAAATTTGATGGGCATGACTCATGAGCATAGTGGGATCGCTTTGGAGCTCACACTATTGCAGGTACAGGCAAGCCACCATATGATAGAGAATTTTCAACAACTGAAGATATCATAAAATTATGGACGACGAAATAAAAGAAACGAAACAAAATAAAGTGAGAATATATCTATATTCAATTAATTAAATCTATTTAATTTAAAAATAAAATTAACAAAGAACAACAAGTAAAAAAACTTGAAATAATCAAATTAAATAAAAATAAAATAAAATAAAGGTTATAGAAAGCAAAAAAAAAAAAACAGAGCTCAATTTTTAATTAAATAAATGTTGAAAAGTGATATTGAAAAAACATTAACTTAAAAAAACAAACAAAAAAAAAAAACCAAAGTAATTTTAGACCAACCTCCTGAAGATAAGTTAATTTTCAAAGCTTGCAGCATGTGAAATCCTAAACACAAACTTAATCAAGAAGGTCAAATCCAAACCACTTATATGTTAAAAGATGAAATAAGGTAAAATAAATACCAATCTAAAAAATATTGCAAAGTAAAAAAAAATAAATCAAAAGAACAAGAATAAGATCTAATAGGAAAAAAATTGATAGAGGGTGGAATCATAAAAAAAAAATACAATTCTAAAAATTATCTTAGATTAAAAAAATTGCAATTAAAAAAATAAGAATTAAATTTGACAAAATAAAAAATTAAATTCAATTTCATAAATTATTTCAAATAAAAAAATAATAACCATAAAAATAAGGACTAAATAAAACAAAAATTTAGAAGTTGGTTTAAAAAATCAGGTAAAGCGCAAATACTAAGAAAAAAAAAAAGTTGTCACCACAAACCAGAGTTATTCTCAATGTCCGCACCACTAATGCAGGGGATGCCAAGATGAAGAGGACGCCACCTTAAAATGACCTTTCGGCCATTGGAATTAGGTGGATAGTCGTGTCAACAATTGTTTTTTTAACTCTTTCTATTTTTAAAAGAGTAAATTCTTTCTAACCCAACGCAATAAAAAAAAAAAAATCAGTAGCGCAATCTCTAAAATATCATCTAATCCTAGGCTTAAAAATATAAACTCTAAGGGAAGGAGGTCTTTTTTATTGTGTATAAATCTGAAAAGAAGAAAAAAATCCCATTTTCAGTCCAATGTTTTTTCTATTATAAGGGTAATTTAATTTAATTACTATACATTTTCAAATAAAAATATAAAAAATACCCCTCCATAGCAGCTTAATAATTTCTTTCAAGGGCATGATGCAATTTTATTGTGCAAATAGAAAGTAAAATACCTGTGTTGTTCTGATCAATTTTAAAATGCCAAAATAGCTCACAATCTCACCCTTAACTATAATTTTATTTTTTTTAATGGCAAGATAATTAATTCAATATTCTTGTTTATAGTGCAATATGTATAAGAGAAAATCACCGTATAATATCATACTCTCTTGTCAGTTAAGAGAAATGGATTCTCTCTATTGTAATAGAAAGGTGAATATCACTTTACCTTAGGGTTTTTTTTTTTTTTTTTTAATGTCAGAAAGAGAAAGAGAGTAGAGCATAGTTTTTAGACCGGATTTGGTGGCCGGCTCGGTCCAAATTCCGGGTTTTGATCAGGTCAATTTTTTTTAAAAAAAATCAAAACGACATTGTTTTAGTAAAAAAACAAAAGTAAACAGGTTGAACAGGGTTTTTGACCGGGTCTTGTTAGGTCAACCGGATCGCCGGGTCATACCGAGTTTTTTATTTTCTTGTTTTTTTAACCCGGTCTGATTCCAGTCCCGAATCAGTTGGATTCCAAGTTAACCTACTAGACCGGACCGAATTTTAAAACTTCAAAGTAGAGAGTTTTAAAAAAACCCTTCGTCACTATTGATTTATGTAAAATATTTTTTAATCAGAGTTTAAAGTACATCTAATTAAACTCAGCGCTTTTGCCATTATCTTTTATTCATTTGCTAACATTCATAATTTTATTTTATTGGACACCATCTAAAATACATCCAAATCCATCAAATACCACGTATGAATACTTCATAATCTCGAACTTAATCAAAATTATTGCGTAATGAAAAATTAGTGATAAAAAGAAAATTTATTTTAAGCAAATAATTTTAAAATCTTGAATCACTTTTAAACTCAAATTTAAGAGAAGAAAGATTTAAAGTTAGAACTAAAAATTAAAATTTTGGTATTTCAATTCTTGATTATTAAATTATGTTTGGTGTGACTGAAAAGTTTTCCTTATTTGATATTCAGAATTTAAAAGGAAAAAATTATGATAGGTAATACTTAATTCTAAAAATTATGAAAGATAATACCGTCCAAGTTTACAATGGATTGTGTATTGGTCTATAGTATACTTGCACAGGGTTGCTAGTGCCAGATTCAAGTGGTTTGAGTCTGACAACTATACTTGATTTGACAAACAAAAAACAAAAAACAAAATTATATATTTTAGTTGTCAGGAGAGATAAAAGAAAGAAAAAACATAAATAATCAATCACTGGCAGCAATCCAACTATTATCTATCTACATACACCACACTATATGGTAGATGACACGGCTGCACATCCAATTAGACGGCAAATGACCAGATTTGACTACCAGAAAGCGTCAGACACTCCTTAATGGGGAGAGCGCTGCCTATTTGATGAGAGGTAAGAAACACACGCCAACAACTTTTCAATTAAAAAATAACAAATAAAATATGAAAAATACTAAAACGCCCTCATGGTCCTCTTAATTACACAAAATACCCATATAAAAATACCAAAATACCCCCAAAGGCAAAACTTTTTTTTGGTCTTTTCTGAGGCTAAAAATGTTATTTTACTATATATGGAAATTGAAAAAACCTGAAATACTCTTGTCCAACAACCCATTTTTTTTTTTAATCTTGAGGGCAAAGAAGTATTTTTACTGTTACGAATATTATGAAAAGCCAAGAAAGCCCTTGATCAACAATTCTAAAATTTATTGACTCTTGAGGCAAAAGAGTAGTTTTGCTTTGTTAAAAAAAATAAAAAAGATCGTATACACCTCCAAACAATCTTCTAATAATCACCGAGTCAGATAAAAAGATCCAAACATCCCTAAATGAAAAAAGCTTAAATTTAGTTTTTTATAATGAAATACTATAAGATATTCATAAGGAAAAAAAAAAAAAAAAAAAGGAAGAAGAAGCTTTCCGTCCGGCCCAATATTTGGGTGGAGCGGATTGGAATAAATCCAAGACCTCATTCCATAAGAGGCCAGGAAATGGCAGGTAACGAGGGATTTCCTACGAGCGTTCAGTCCATTTTGCAAATGGGACCTAAGCTTAGAGAGTTAAGATCGCAGCATCTCTCATGTCTTCTCTTATTTATTTAGACAAGACATCTCGTATCTCTTGGTGGGGTTGGTAAGTTCGAGTTCGGACATTTATGTTTTAATCAACAACGTTGACCATTCGAATAAAGTATGAAACAAAAACTAATTCAAGAATGGGTTATTGAAATTATTACGTACGAATTCATCCCATCTAAAAGCTCGAGTTGTTAGGTAAATTTATAATAATAATTTTATATTATTTTCTAACACATTATATTAAATAAAACTCTTCCAACTTAAAATTTAATAAAATCTTAATACTATATAATTCAAATAATTTTATCTGAAACTTTAAAATGTATAAGGAAGGTATCTCTTGGTGGGGTTGGTAAGTTCGAGTTCGGACATTTATGTTTTAATCAACAACGTTGACCATTCGAATAAAGTATGAAACAAAAACTAATTCAAGAATGGGTTATTGAAATTATTACGTACGAATTCATCCCATCTAAAAGCTCGAGTTGTTAGGTAAATTTATAATAATAATTTTATATTATTTTCTAACACATTATATTAAATAAAACTCTTCCAACTTAAAATTTAATAAAATCTTAATACTATATAATTCGATAATTTTATCTGAAACTTTAAAATGTATAAGGAAGGTATCAAATATAATTTTATTTGCAAGTATAAAGAGATGAAAGGCATGGAAATGTGGAGCCAAAGCATTCTTCTGACAAATCGCAATAAAGAGAGATCAAAGATTTGGTACAAACCATGTCTGTAGACAGAGGCGGCCAAAAGTCGGTCGCAGGTAGGTCCAAGATGAGAGAGAGAGAGAGAGAGCCTTCTTCTACTTTCTTCTTCATCTTCTTCTGCATTTTTTTCCAACGTTTTGAAACACATTAAAAGAGTGGCTTAACATCAAAAGAGAGATTGATTGATGCATGCCCTTCAAGTTATTCCAAAAGCGAAGGAAATCGTGTCAAGATAAACCTCTTCATTTGTTGAAAATATTAATGGCTTTTCTTCTTCTTTTTGAAGTATTTCGATTTTTCACTACAAAACAAAAAAAGAAAAAGAAAAAGAAAAAGAAAAAAGAGAAATTGATTGATTGTACATATTATTAAATAAGAATTATACTTTAAATAAGAATTATAATATATTAATTTATAACTTTTTTTTTTGGTTTGGAACACATTGAGAATATATATATATTAAATAGAATAGCTTATTTTTCTAACGGACACTCTTAAAATAAAATAAATTTTTCAATATATTTTTAATGCATTATTTCAAACTGAAATACATTTTTAATATTGTTTTAAAATTGTAAATTACTCTAAAATATTTTTTTCAAGCAAATAAGTCTATAAAGAAAGAATTAATACTGAAGATCAAGGACAATTCATTTGGGAAGAGATTACTAAAATTCATTCACCAAAAAAAGAATTAATAATTTAATAATTTAAAAATTTCATATTTCCTCGTTGTTGAAAGACAAGTTTTGAAACTCATTTTGATATAGTCTTAAATTAATTTTATCCTGTTATTTTTTTGATTCTTAATTATCTGGGTATCTTCACATATACCCTTTTAAAGGGTGAGACTAGTCCTGCTTGGGGTTCGTGGTTGCCCTTCCCAATAAATGCCCTTTCTGAGGATCGAATTTATGTTCTCACCCTTACAGGGATATAGCAGTGTCTTAACCGCTAGACCAACGCTTCATTGATAAATTTTATCCATAAGAAAATATGGTTTTCCATGCGGGAAAAAATCATTTTTAATTTTTAAAATAAAAAGCATGAGCTCCAATTATTCATATTCATAATAAGAGGATTGAATCTCACAAAAGATAATATTGCTCTCCAAACCACCTACACATGGTCCACATCTTTGGTGTGTTCAATTCCCGATTGAAATGATCAAATATAGTAAAAAGTATTAGCCGATCGTGGAGCACAAGCATGTGAGGTTGTTCTTCTATATATGATGAAGAAACACAGAAAAGAAGGGATCATACAACTATAGCTAAGCTAAGCTAGGGCAAGGTCCCCTCGTAAGAGCCTTTGCATCTTATACCGTCCCCATGAAAGCATTAATTAAGAAAACGAAATAAAGTTTGAAAATGAAAACATACACACACTGTATATTAATTATATTATGTTGAGAATAAAGCATACTAGCTGGTTCAAAAGATAAGATGACAGGAGCAAAGCACATGCAACGTATAGGAGACGGCATACATGCCCCCATTAGCACAGTATTATTAGTGAAGTGGGTCTCAAGAGGCTTATGATCATTCATTCATTAATTAATTAGAAATTGCCATTAATGACACAGAAAATAACTGATAATTATATATAGAAGGCTTGATATATAAGGATTTTGGCTTTATATATATATAGATATATAATACACACACACACACACACAGACACACACACAGAGAGACACACACACACACAGAGACAACGAAGCAAGTGCAATTTGGATCGAATTGACATTTGAATTTGAGGCATGCAAAAGCTTAAGACCGCGTCGGGTGCTTTCTCCTTTGCTAGCTGTAAAAAACGCGTTTTCGCTTTCCTCTTCTTTAATGCCATCTCTCTCCCATGTATCTTTTCCAATTTGTCTAAAGAGAGAGATCCCTCTCTGTTCCTTTTCTTTTCTTTCTATATATTACTACAGGAAAGATATCTCTTTTGATAGCCACATTTATGTCCCTCTGTTAGCATATTCTTGTAGTATTATTATTGGCCACAATGTCTATACTTTACTTTTCCATTATATATATATATATCTTCAATTTACTGGCCGAGCCAGGCTTGCTATGGTGAATTCACCACCCCTATTTATTATTATGATTTTTTTTGTAATTGTAATGATATAGATGTGATTAAAGTCTTCCTTGCTAAAGCTAAAAACTAACGAGATAGCAATGATCATCCAAGGCCGGCGTTGGATGATCATTGCTATTGTTAGATATTAGTTTTAGCAAGGAAGACTTTAATCACATCTAATATCATTACAATTACAAAAAAAATCATTAGGATAGTGAATTCACTACACCAGACACAATATACTGTAAACAAGAATAATATAATTATGGCTGTGTTTGTTTTTTGAAAAGCAGTTTTTGAGAAATTATATTTCAAACTTTTCTGTGTTTGTTTGCTATTAGAAAAGTTGGTAAATGGAAAACACTTTCCGGTTAACAGAAAACACTTTCCAGTCAAACGAAATTTTAGCTTGGTTTTCAGAAAAATATTTTCCTTTTATTTTGGGCGGAAAACACTTTTTGAAAGTTGTGAAAAATTTAGAAAAGTCATATAATTTGCTGATTATATCAAATTTGGTCCTCAAACTTTTGATTGGTATATATATTTTAGTTTGAATATTTGTTTTTAAATTTCATCCCTTAGAATTTAATTTTTATATTAATTTTGGTCTTCATTTTTATAATTGTTATTTGCTTTTCCATTATCATTTTTTAATTGAAATTTTTTATCTATCAAATTTGATCCTCATTCTTTTGATTGTTACTTATTTTATTTGAAATAATTTATAAAATGTTAATTATTATTATTTTAATTTCTTCATCTTTCAATTTTTTTTATCTTTTAAATTTGATCTCTATTATTTTGATTATTATTTATTTTATTTGAGATAATTTATGAAATTATATTTTTTTTTCAATTTCATTCTCATTCAACTTTTTAATTTGTAAGATTTGTTCCTCATTATTTTAATAAACTTGAAAAAAATAAACATTAATAAGTTATTTTCCAGCTCATGTTCCATGACATAACCAAACACTTAAAAGTGTTTTCCAACTTATTTTCTATTACACCACCAAACATCGAAAAATAATTCATTTTTCTGGAATTCACTTTCCAAAAGGAAACTATTTTCCAGCAAACAAACGGGGCCTGTATTTTTGTTCTTCTAAAAAAATCTATTAGGCTAGTTATTAGAAGCAATACTATCATTTTACAAGGATAAATTTGTCATTATCATCATGATTGGGGACAACGGGGTCTTTTTGCATTTTCAAAGCACCGTGTAATGACTAAAATACCATTAAAATCAAAATTAAAAAAAAAATTGATTGGGGTAGTGAATTTGCTATACACCTAAACAAAATGAATTGTGGATGGGAACAAAGTAATTACATTTTTGTCATTCTACAAAAAATCATTAGGCTACCTATTGGGGGCAATACTATCATTTCACAAGAACCAATTGGTCATTATCATAATGATTAGAGATAACGAGGTCTTGTCACATTTTAAAGCACAATATAATTTTTAAAATACCCTTAAAATTAAAATTACAAAAATAAATAAATAAATGGGACAATGAATTTATTGTACATCTAGACGAAATAAATTATGGATGAGAACAAGTAATTATATTTTTTTCATTCTACAAAAACTACTAGGCTATCTATTAGAGACAATACTATCGTTTCACAAGAACCAATTGATCATTATCATAATGATTGGGGACAACAAGGTTTTTTTGCATTTTCAAAGCACAATATAATTTTTAAAATATCTTTAAAATCAACATTACAAAAAAAAAGAAGAAAATTGAATGGGGTAGTGAATTCACTATACACCCAGATAAAATGAATTGTGGATGAGAACAAAGTAATTATATTTTTGTCATTCTACAAAAACCATTAGACTTTTAGTAAGAGATCCTTTATATTCCATTGCCACTTCATTGCCTTTTCACCCAAGATACTTTCCTTTTCTTTTTCCAAAAAAACTTGCAAATTCAACAACTTATCTATTTTGGTTTCAATCAATATGTATGAATAAGAAAGAAGTGTATTTACTCTTTGTCTAGTTATTGATAGGCTAATAGGCTTGAACATGAGAAATTAGTTATGCCAATTTTTTTTGTCTTTTTTTTGTTTTTAGGTTGATTTCAGAGCTTCACAAGTTGTGTCAAATCTATGCTACTGGATTGTTTAACCTTTAAAGCCAAGTTATTGATTTTATTAATCATTTTGTTATTATTGTATATGTTGTATTATAAGGGGTTTTATCTTTCAAATTATCATTTGACAATGATAATAATCAGGTGATAATAGGTTATGTCCATTCAAGTTACAATTTTATGTATTTAGTGATCTGAAAGGTAAAAGCAAATTTCTGCTTTCTTCTTGTATTTGGTGTTGGTTTTGGTTTTTCTAGTTCCATAAATTATGTGGTGAAAAACCTCTTTTCAATCTTTATGTTTAAATTAACAACATTTCCTGAACTTGTCCTCTTAAAGGTGCCATGAAATTGATGCCCAATTAGTTGCTGGTAAAACATTATTCAAGATTATTACAAGGTTAAGACTACCAAATTGATGAAGAGCATAGAAAGCTAAATGGGTATGCATGAAAAAGAAAGAAAGAAAATAATATGAGTTGCAAAAGAAGAATAAGGAAAACCAAATGGAATTATAATGTACACAAAATGTTTGATAAAAGCAAAAAACAAAAATAACAATCTAGTACTTATTGGATTGTCATTTTTTATTTGGTGGTATTTTTTTTATTTAGCACTAGGGAAGTTTTTAGTCATTACATTTTTTATTTGGTGGTATTTTTGTTATTTTGCACTAGGAATTTTTTTAGTCATTAAATAAAATGTAATGACAATCTTGTAAATAATTTAACTTTTTTGTTGATTTTTTTTTTGTTGTTAAATAAAGTGTTATGAACTTATAAAGTTCAAGATGTAAATCGTATTTTTTTCAAAAAATGATGACAAAGTAAAAAAAATAAAAATAAACTACAAGATGATCAAAGTACTTTTTCCAATATCTTAATTGTGATGACGAAAAGATTAGGTTATAATCAAATATGAAAACACAGGGATTTAAGATTAGTTTTTTTAAAAGAAAATGATTAATAATTATTTTATTATTTTATATTAGTATCAATATTTTTGTAATGGTGTTTCTAATGTTAGTGTTTAAAAGATATAAAATATGGTTTATAATGTACGTAAAAATTTAAAAATTTGATGAATAATAATACATGAAAACAACATCATAACAAAAACTCAATTGAACTAAGCCAATTAATGTGTCAAAGAATAAAAGTTTGTAACACTAATAAGTTTTTTCCAACTTAATTTCCAACACAAATAAACACTAGAAATTAATCTCCAACTTATTTTTTTAAAGCATAGTCAAACACCAGAAAATAAACTATTTTTTTAACATTTATTTTCATGAAATTCACTATTTAGTAAACATGCAAGTCTTAAAAAGACTGAATGTGACTTTAATTTTAATTATTTGAAAGAGTGGTAAAAGCAATAAAAAAGCTGGCCCATAAGCTAGAGACACCTCCCTTTTTTAGAAATATTATTTTCGCACAAGAATTTAGCTTACATGATTACAAATAATTAGACTAAATGCCTAATTTGCTCAAATTCAAAATCTTATATCATACATGTATGTTGATGAGATTTATGAAAAACACTAAAAGATCAAGGTATTTTCAAGGCTAATGGATTGACTAGAAAATTAAGACTACTCGACTTGGATTTCATGAAGACCTGTAAAACAAGTCTCTTTTTAGGCTTAGGAGATTGTCTGATATTTAAGTTAGTATTATGATGGAGTAAAAGAGTTTCATAGGTTGTGCTATTTTTATTTACAAAAAAGTTATAAGATATGATCAAAAGTGGAAGGAAAAAAAGTGATTTGAGATATTACAACCATTTATTTAATGGCTAATAGAGATTTATATAGACATGAACAACACCAAATTACATGGATATAGAGTAGATATGAGAAAAACATTGAGGTACTTATCTTAGAGGCTAACATTTAAGATAACAACTCTAATGATTAATGGTTCATTGTTGAGTGAAAAGAATAATACCACGAGGGCCATTGCCTAGGAATAAGCTTGATACAATGCTATTTTATGGGCTTTATTATGACAAAAGGATGTGTGAGCATTTAATGCATATGTATTTTATCTCTACAGATAATGGTGAACATACAAGTTTGACTATACAAGCGTAACTAAGGGCAATGTACCTAGATTGCAATAGTTGGATTCAGGGGTATAGGCTTCGTCACTAACGATTGCATTTATACCTAGGCAAGATATGTTTTTTTTTATACCTAGGTAAGGTTGTTCCTTGTACACAAAGTAAAGAATGTCTTCGTACTCAAGCAAAGTTGCTCCTTATACTCAGGGTATAGAATTTGTTATTCAAAAACCACATACAAAGCCATTTTATACCAAGATGTAGAATATAATATCTTCTTGTATTAGTTGTTCCTTGTACTTGAGTGAAGAATGTTTACGTATTCAAAAAAAGTTATGTCTTGCACCTAGGAAGAAGACTATCTTATTTAAACAACATATGAAGAGCCATCTTATATCTAGGTTACAAAATGCCTTTGTACTTGGATTATACAATTACAATGAGAGAGTTTCATGTAGATTAATTGTATAAAGAGCAACTAGTCAAGAAAGTTTCATGGATATCAATCATATAAAGAACATTTTATAGAGAATAACTTATTGAGAAGTTTTTATAAAGATCAATTGTATGAAGACTATTATATGGACAATACTAAATGAAGAACATGTTATAAAAAACATTTTATGAAGAATTATATACGGAGAAAATTTTAGAGATAACAACTTTAATTCTATTGGTTGTTCTTGGTGGCTCGAGGAATATCTAGATACTTGCTATATTTGGAGGACATATATTCTTATAGTTTTGAAAACAAGAGTTAGATTTTCTTACCACACTTATTTCTTTTACTTAAATATGGTCTTCAAATACTTGTTTTACCTTTAACATATTTTTTTTCCTAGGAGAGTGTGTAGCTCTCTCTACAATATTAGGCTATGGAATACATGAATTAAGGTAATTATAACAATTAGCTCTAATAAACCTTCTACCTTTAACATTTCTTCACTAAACCTATTCAAATAAGCTTTAGTGCCTTCATTCTCTCTTTGAGTGATGATGAACAATTATGTGAAGCTTTTCTTGGTCAAGATATTTATGTTAAAGTGATTTATGAGCTTTACAAAAAGATACTCATTGCCAATATTAGATCAAGAATCTAAATAAGGTTCCATATCTAGACTGAACCTCATAAAGTCATAGAGAGAGTATTTTACATGATGCATGAATCCTATATAATCAACTTTAAATTGCTACACATATTTTATATGTGTTCTTTTAGATCTGTCATCCCATTTTTATTGTTCAAATTCATTTAAGTGAAGATCAGATCTCTCAAAAGATAAGTGTCTAATACATTTTTTTTTTCTAATAGAGAGGCCTTTACCTAGTAAATGTTATACACTTTTGTAGTTGAGGCCTATATCAATATAGACTTAACATCTCTCCAAGTTCTCTTTCTGTTTGGACTCCCCAAAAAAGTCCCTAATAAAGAATGATGGTGATGGTAGTAGCTATTATCACAATCGTGGTTATATATTGTTATATTCTTGGACTTCTTTTTATTATGTTTCGAGTATCCACTTGTAGAATAATATTTTTGATGATAAGAATGAATTTTTTAACGGTTGTGTGAGTGGAGGGATTCTTTTTTACTCTATTGCATGTCAATTTAGCCTATTTCCTCTTCAAACTAGAATTGTTTACATATATTGAGGATTGCAGGTGGTGGTTATAATGAATAAATCATTTAATATTGAAGAAACAAGACCTTTAATTGATGTTCTATGGAATGATAGAATATATAACCTTTCTATATTCTAGAGTTTTTAGGTTGTCAATCATGAAAATAATTAAAAAAAATATATGAAAAGATAAGAGATTGAATGGACTTTTGTTTAATAATTTCCATAGACAATGCTGCTAATGCCACTAATGAGATTATAGAAAACTTTACAAGATGAAAGTCTTTAAAATGATGATTGATGGATTAAAAGATTGAGATACTAGACTTAAGACTCATGAATATTTGCAAAACAAGTTCCTTATTGGGTTTCTGGTACCTTTTAATTTTTAAGTTAATATTTTGATGGAGGTAAAAGGGTCTTAAAGATTATGTTGTGTGTGATTACAAAAATTATATAAGAAGTGATCATTGGTTGAAAAAGAAAAGAAAGTAATATAAAAGATTACAATCATTTACATTATGGCTCATATACTTTTATATATCTACGATCCATATCAACTTGCATGAAGAGAAGGCTAGGAGGGAAAAACATTATAACATCTAATTTTAAAGGCCATCATTAAAATAAAAACCCTTTAAAACTTATAGTTCATTATTAAATGAAAAGAATAACTTCACAAGGGCTATACTTGGGTATTAATATTGTCATATAGGCTCTATGGTAGGTGGGCGTGTGAACATTTGATGAATATATTTTTTGTCACTATAGCTAGTGTTGAGTAGACTAGGTTTAACTATAAGATAGTTCACTCGAGGTATATAATCTGAATTCAATGGTATAAATTGAAAGTATTTAAAATCAATATTAAAAGTATTTTAACAGTTTTAAATAAATATAAAAAGTTATCTCTTTAATCAGAAGACCTTTCCTCTGGTAATTGATTTTTTTGACTTTTTTTATTAAAAATATTAATTTTTAAATAAAAGCTTATCATAATTTTTAAAGAAAGTTTTGATAAAAAATAATGAATTGATGATTTTAACGTGAATGTAGTAAAAATATAAGAATAATAAAATTGAAAAAAATATATTAAAAAAATAAATACTTCATTAACATTTAGAAAATTATACATATTAAGTTCAACTATAATTATTCAAAAACAATTGTTAATATTACCATAAAAAACACTAATATTATTTGAGAATAAGAGCATACTTTAATGATTATTTAAACATAATTTAAATAAATTCATTTAAAAATAATCTAATTAAACAATGCAAAATGAGAAAAAAATATTGAAATAAAAAATTAAAGGGCCAGTTTATGCGTCCGAACCATTTTAAAACGGTAAGGTGAATTGCTTGTCGCATGCCTTTATTATTATTATTTTTTTTAAAAAAATAGATGGACAATGCATCACCTACAAGGCCACACAATGTGTCATTCGTTTGCAATCTTAATTTTTCAATAAACTTTTTAAACGGTAAAAGTTCAAATTCTAAAATTGTTTTCACACAAAAAACCTTGAGTAAATCATCTCATGATCCTCTATAACCTTTTTTTTTTTTTAACAATAACACACATTCTAATTAATCAATAAACTCAAAAATCAAATCAAATATAAAAACTTCTTTTAATTATGATCTACTTTTTTTTAGCATCATTTAAGGTGGAAATCACTTCCATTAAGTTCCTCTCTCAAAGTTGATTCTATAAACACTAAAATTAATTAAAGTTGTTGGTGGTTGTAATTCAGCCACCCAAGATCTTTCTCTCTTTTTAAATTTTATGACTACTTTTTCTCTAACCTCTCAGGATTTAGAGACTATAGCGTAAACAAATTTTTAGGATCCAAATGAAAAATCTCAAAAGAAAAGGGATCAATATATAAAAAAATAAACATTAAGGTATCAAAGTGTAGACTTACATACCTCTTGAAAAATACACATGGGATAAGACTACTTACTCTATTATATGAATAACGAATTTAATTAATTTTTATTCTTTTAATTTTATGTTTTAAAATGACTAAAAACCTTGCATGTAAACTTGATTTGTCATTTAATCCTGTAACGATCTCCAAAACCCCAAACATCTCATAGCATGCAATATGAAGATAATACAAAATTTGCAAGGATTAAAATGAATTTCATTATTAATTTAATGCTTAGTGTAATGTGATTGTTTTGGTATTTATGGATTCGACCATTTGACTCTGAAAAAAGTAAAAATAAAAAAGTGTGACCGCCGACACATTGATGATAAAAATAAGAATAGTGGCGAGAGAGAGGACCCCATCTCAACCCTCTAGCACATTTTGACCCATGCCATCACCTTGTCTTAAATTCCCTTACCTGCCCCTCTAACACCCATCTGATCTTTGCCTTAAATATTCACTCACACCTCTCTTCACTTCTACATTACAAATCCATGTCCTGAACACCTCTCCTCATCTCTCTCTCTCTCTGTCTCTTTCTTCTTGTTTATGACTTCGATAACATTCATTCCACGATGACTTTTTCACACCCCACTAGGATGTCTGAAATCTCAACTCTTTCACTCTTCCTTTTGTTGCTTACAATTTTCCTCCCTGTATGCACTGCACATGCAAGTTCCATCACCGATGATCTCCAGAATAACTGCTTGAAGGTACCTGTAAATCAATTTGTGGGATCTTTGATGAGCACTCTTGATATAATCCGAGATGTCATCTCTATAATCTCAAATTTCGGCAATGTTTTTGGTGACAGTCGCCTTACCAATGCCATAACTGATTGTCTTGACTTGCTCGACTTCTCTGCTGATGAGTTGAGCTGGTCCATGTCTGCTTCCCAGAATCCTAATGGTAAAGAAGAGCATCCGCTTCTTGGCATTCAGTCTTGAGTTTGTTTGTTTGTTTTTTTTTTTTTTTGTATTACATAATGCTAAGAGAGTAATGGGGTTCCAATTCCACTTAGTATCCACCAAATCTCTCTTTTGCCATGTAAGATAGAGGGGACCTCATCTTTAGTATGTAAAATTCTTCATTCTCTTCTTTAATTTGGTTTAGTTCTCATTTTCATTATATTTGCAGGTAAACACAACAGCACCGGCGATTTGAGTTCTGATTTAAGGACATGGTTAAGTGCTGCACTTGTTAACCAGGACACCTGCATTGAAGGATTTGATGGTACAAGCAACATTCTTAAAGGTCTGGTGTCAGGTAGCCTTAACCAAATCACTTCATCAGTCCAAGAACTTCTCAAGAATGTGGACCCGCGTACCAACTCCAAGTCCAGTGGAGGTGGCTTCAGTGGTAGCAAAAGTGGCAAGAATGACCGATTTCCTTCATGGGTTAAGCATGAAGACCGCAAATTGTTAGTCTTGAATGGGGTCACACCTAATGTAATTGTAGCAGCAGATGGGACTGGGAATTTCACTAAGATAATGGATGCAGTAGCAGCTGCACCTGATTATAGCATGCATCGACACATCATTTACATTAAGAAAGGTGTGTACAATGAATATGTGGACATCAAGAAGAAGAAATGGAATCTGATGATGGTCGGAGAGGGTATGAATGCTACAATCATTACCGGTAACCGGAACTATATCGATGGTTGGACAACTTTTCGCTCTGCAACCTTCGGTAAGCTGGAACTATCAATTTTGGTGGTTTGCTTATTTGTCTATGGAAAAGATGGTTTTGATGTGGATTTTATCTGCGTTCCATAATAATAATACTACTACTATAAAAAATGATATTCTCAAACCTGAGATGTGAGATGATCTACATGTTATTTTCCTCATAGTAGACAGACAGTGTTGTGATTGTTTTGATCTTCTATTTGAAGTATTTCAATAATTATGCCTTGAAGTGACACTGACATGGCATAAATATGACTAATTTATATAGAAATTTGACTCTGTGAACTCGATTCATCCATATAGAAATTTGAAGTATTTCCATATATTTTATTTTAATAGTAACATGTGATGGCCTGCTGGCCTTGATAATTACTACTCATTGAACATTATTGCATAAGTGCACTATATATACCTGATCGTTATGTCAATTAAGAATCTGATTTGGATATGATGCAGTGCTTTTGTTTTTCTAAATTTTCTAAAGTATCAGTGGCTAATCTTACAACAACGACACTACCTTTTTCTTGTCTGCAGCGGTCAGCGGCAGAGGATTCATAGCTCGAGACATCACTTTTGAGAACACCGCAGGACCTTCAAAACACCAAGCAGTTGCTCTCCGATCTGATTCAGACCTATCAGTCTTCTTCCGGTGTGAAATTAAGAGCTACCAGGATTCACTCTATACACATACAATGCGTCAATTCTACCGGGAATGCCGTGTGAGTGGGACGGTGGATTTCATTTTCGGTGATGCAACTGCAGTGTTCCAAAACTGCCAGATTCTAGCCAGAAAAGGCCTACCAGACCAAAAGAACACGGTAACAGCTCATGGTCGGAAGGACCCAAGTCAACCAACAGGCTACTCTTTCCAATTTTGCAACATCTCAGCAGATATTGATCTCTTGCCTTATGTCAACTCCTCCTACACTTACCTTGGCAGACCCTGGAAAAATTTCTCAAGAACCATAATTATGCAATCCTATATGAGCAATGCTATAAGGCCAGAAGGATGGCTAGAGTGGAATGGCAATGTGTATTTGGATACTTTGTACTACGGCGAATACATCAACTATGGCCCAGGAGCTGGTGTAGGTAGGAGGGTTAAGTGGCCTGGATTTCATATGTTGAACGATTCCACGCAGGCTAATAATTACACAGTGGCCCAATTCATTGAAGGCAACTTGTGGTTGCCATCAACAGGAGTGAGATACACAGCAGGATTGGAAGTTTAGTATATGTAATCATGATTTTCGATTTGTTTAATATGTTTTACCTGAAGCTGTTTCAAGGATTGCAGACTAGTTTGGCTTTTGGAAAAATAAGTATATCATAACCCAAATTTGACCCCTCTTTTATTTTTATCAAAACTCTCCTAAAAATTAAAAAAAAATCACAAAAATACCTTTTCATACAAATTCATTATTTTCCCAAATATTAGTCATTTTAGGAGTTTTTCATAATTTTTACTTTCTTTTTCTTTTTCTGCATATTTTTAGTGGGTATCGAAAAACAAAAAAAAATAAAGAAAAATCAAGTTAAAAAAATATATGAGAAAAAATTCAACAAGAAAAAAAATCAGTGAGAAAATTTGAAAAAAAAAATGAGAGAAAATTGAGAAATAGGAAAAATATATATAAAAAATACAAAATATAATATGCAAGTTGGATATCTTATCCCCATTTTATATTTTTTTCTTATCTAAACTTTCTTGGATAATTTAATTCTATTTAAAAATTATTCCAATCATTTAGCCAAACACCAAAACTCACTTCTAGATAATCATGAACAAAACACCAGTTTATCAAAATACTTAAAGCAATATATAATGATAAATATACTCTTTAACCTATCTAGGCACACATCCCACTTAATGGGTATAAAGAAAAAACTCCTCATTTAAAGATAAAATACAAAATACAAACCATTTTCTCTCCCCCTATTTGATGTAGGTGGGCTAAATACATTTAAAGATTTTAAATAGTCAGATGAAGATCTACTACTAATAGTTCTTGTAGTTAACCTAGCAGATATATATATGGACCAAACCAATAACTTGGTTATAAAAAGCTATAATTTTTAATTTGTTCGTTAGATCGGCTTTAAAGTTTTTCAGGTGATTCTAAAAGCCTAGTTTTATAGTGGGGTTGGCATGTTTGCACAAGCCCACCTTTATAAGACCTTCAAATTAAGGAACGAAGATACTATTTAAGCTAATTTTGTTATTTTTTCTTGATTTGTTTTTTGGATTTTATGCTAATTTTGGATTTTTTGCATTTTTTTCCCTTTTTGTTGTAGGATTCTGATTTTATTACATTGTAAAGGTCGGTTTCTTACCTATTTAAGAAGTTAAAAGCCCAGGACATATATCAAAATTATCTTTGAAAAATAAAACTATGAATTTATGGTTTTTCATGTGCAATCATATTTGGCTATTAACTCTATCATGTAGGAAATGATGAGAAGGTTCACCCTTGAGATAAAACATTTAAGAGCTCATGATCGAGGATATGTAAAGACAAATCATAGTTAACCTATTAGTTGGCATAAAGAACTTTATGTTAATAGGAACAAGATGAGAGTGGCCATGAGTTTTTGGCCAGTATCAATAACCTGTTGTAGATGAGGTAGTTTTTTTTTATTAGAAAGATTATCATCGGGATTTAGAATTTTAGGTCAAACTTTCTAACTTTTTAAGAACTTTACAAGAAGATGAATTTATTGACTGGATGAACAATATTGAAAGTTTTTAATACCCTTAGTGAGAGTATTGAAGGGTGAAGACAAGAGTAGACAAGAGTGAAGACAATCATCATTAGATTGAAGGGGGGATATTTTACTTAGTGAGAGTAATTGAAGTGAATACAAGAGCGACAAGGAAAATCAAGAATCAATGAATGAGAAAAAAATAAAGAAGATAAATGATCACTCTCTCCTTTTTTATTATGCATAGAAATTGTATCAATGACTCCTCAAACTAAAATAAGATGGTAAGTCTCTTGATGATTACACTAACAAGTCATATCAATTAGTAGTAAGGAATGACGTGCTAGAAATAAAGGAGCAACTGGTGGTAAGATATCAGAGTGAGTTATGATAGACCATCCAAGATGTATTGTGTTTGTAGTCCCTGTGAACAATATCAAAGGCATAGTAAAAGGCCTTGACAATGAAGAAGCAACAAAGTGTTAGGGCAATCAACAAATTTTTGGAGTTGACTAGTACTCCAAAAGGAAAACAATAATAATCAGAGAGCAATCACTACTAAGCCCAAACTATAACAAACTCAGACTCAACAAACAATAGGTCAGGGTTCTAATTTTAGAATTCACTGTTAGGAATATGTTGAACTAGGATATTAAGCCAATGAGGGTCATCCAGAAAAGAATTTATTGATGGAAGAGCTGAATGATTTTAACAACGATGATTCTAAAAGTAATGGAGAGATTCTGTATAAAGATAACGGTGATATCCTAATCATCTAAAAGAGTTTGTTGACATTTAATGACGATTCAAGTAAAGATTAGAATTATACTAGCATCTTTCATTCCACATGCATTATAAAGGATAAGACATGTAATTTAATAATTGACAGTGATAGTTATGAGAATGTGGTGTCTATAAAGACATTGAGGAAACTCCATCTAAAATCTAAAAGCCACTCTAAGCCTTGCAAGTGAACTCAACTAAATAAAGACACTTAGGTAGTTATTGATATATGATTTTTTTTTTCTTTTTCATTGTATAAAATTATTTTGATAATGCTTGGTATGACATGGTTTTGATGGATGTGTGCCATATTTTGTTGGGTAGGTCATGATAGTTTGATAAGAGTGTTGTGAATAATGAAAAAAAATATATGCACGCCCTTTATATAAAAAGGAAACATATAATGTTTTTAGCTATATAAAAAAAAGAAGTCGTCACTAAAATTGGTAAGGGAAAGAACTTGTTGCCTTTATCATGGTTTATGAAAGAGATAAAAAGAGAGGGAGTAGTATATGCTTTAATGTCAATAGTAGTGTTATAGAGGAAAATGATGATGATGTCCTGAACAAGTACAAGGTGTGCTAGTAGAATTTGTGGATCTGATGCTAAAAGAGCTACCCTAAGGATTACATCTTATGAGGGATAACCAACACTAGACTGAATTGATTTCGAGTTCCATCCTTCCAATGTAGCTCACATGAGAGATGTCTAGTAAGAAGCAAGAGATTGCCTTTTTCTCTTTCTTTATCTTAGTGTTTGGAAAAACCTTATAGACTAAACTACCTTGGATTATGATTTATAATATTTATTAAACTTAAGATAAGTAATAATAAAGTGAGAATTATTAAATTAAATATTAATTACCTATTAAATAGTCAGTTTTAGGATTCTAAAATGAATAAGAGCATTAAAATTGGTTATGCAATCATGGTATTGGAATCTCTAAGAAATATGAAGCAGGAAATTTTTGGAGCTTTTTTTGATCTTGAAATCAGGAACCTCTCTTTTGTTATTAGTCAAGAATACATCTAACTCTGTTTTGAATTTGAACAACCTATAAGATTTTTATTTTAGGATTGCTTTTTTTCCTAGTAAATATTGGCTACATTTCTACTAGTAGTCGATTTCTAAATGAGGTTTTTTTTGGAGTTTGTCTGGCTTTGAACCTACATTTGTATGACTTTGTTTCTAAAACAATTAGTGAAATAAAATATCCTAAATTTGAGACTTTTTACACTAGAAATAATTTTTTTAAATGAAAGCATTCATGCTTGGATAGAGGCTAAAGATAAGTTTTGTGAAAACATAACATTCCCTAAAAAGGTTTTATCTTATAAAAAATGCTCTTTAATGGAACTTGAGCTAAAGTTGGTTATGAAAAAAAAAAAAAAACCCATATGTTTTGCCTAGTGAGTCGAGAAATTTCATCTTAAATCTTGTCTTCTTATTTTATGTTGAAATAATATTCACTAGGAAAACATTTTATTAACTATAAAGATATCTCTCATATTAATCACATGTCATTTGAAAAAAAAATCTCATAGCATAATCTTAAAGATGCATTTACATCAACTTGGTTTATTTTTAATAATATTTTTAGATGATATCCTCAATATTTGAAATAAAGAAATCAAGAAAAGAAGTAAACTTCTTTAACTATCAGATCAACCCTAACAATTATAAATTATATTAAAATCACATTCATAGGAAAAAATCCTAATTCTAGAAAACAACGAATAAAATACACTCTTTGAAAAGCTTAAATCAATTGCATATTAATAGTTTTATCTCTCGCACCGTGCCTTAAGTAAAATTCCAAGTCAATTTTGAACATGATAAAAGAATGTGTTAACATTCCAGATATATTTTAAAATATCATGATTTTTTTTTCAAAAACACAAATATGTTGCTTACACATATATTCGGTTTACGTTACAAATAGGATATCAAGTCAATTTCTAATGTGATTTTTTTTTGTTTGTATATGTTTTTATGTATCATATTTTTTTAATTGAAAAACAAAAAGATATCATTTATGCTTTATAAAATAAACTAAAAATTATATGAACCGATAAATCTTAAAAGAGTTATTAACACTAATTAAATATTAAAACATGAAACTAATCTTCATAGTTTAAATAAAAGATAGAGACAACTATAAATGTTTTACACCGATTGTTATTTTTATTTTATACGTTTTGATTCATTTTATCTTAACGACTAGATATTATTGATAATAACAATTGGTTTATGTTGTTATAAAAACTTCATACAAATACAATTAATTCATATAAAGTATAAGCGATATTTTTTTTATACAAACTAAACTAATCTCTTCGAAATATTATGCAACTAAAAAAATATAAAAATATCAATATTTAAATAAAAAAATTAATGAAAAGGGCAAAAAAAAAAAAAAAAAGGGGTTAGGCAATCACAAGTCAAGGCCACACAATTGCCTTAATAAAAGAATCGGATATATTTGGACTTGGAAGACTAGATATGCACCTATTTTTTTTTCTTACATTAATAGTAGATGATTTGTCACCTCTTTCTATGCACACAACACACACATATAAAGGTGGACAACAAGTCACCTGCAATGGGAGGTGACTTGTCAATGATTGATCTTTTTCTTAGAAAATTAGGGCTTATGTTTTTTTACCCTAAAAATCTAATTTCCAACTTTTTTTATCTAAAAATATCTCCAAAACACCATATAAACCTAAAAAAACACATAGCAACCACAAAACACCCTAAAATTACTATAAAAAACAAAAATCAACTGAGTCAAAATAAACTAAATGGAACGCAACCTACTTTTCTCACTATGTTTAAAAGAGAAAAACCATCTTTATTGAATTTTTCTTAGAAAGATGAACCTATTAACATAAAAATCCTCTTTTTTGCTTGTTGAAATACAGTCAATCAACATTTTTCTCACTTTTATAATTTTTTATTGAGTTTCTCTCTTGTATTTCCAAGGCTGAAAAATATCCACATATAAATTTTGGATCAAAATAAAAAATTCTAAAAACTTTGAGAATGCCATCAATTTTGTTCTTATTTTACATTGTGGTCCTCTATCTTTTAATTTTATTTTTTTATTACAATTTAAAGTTTTATCTTATAAATTTGGCCGCAAACGAATTAAATAAAAACATTGAGGAAAAAATATAAAACAAAGATGAAAAAAGAAGAAGCTTCAATGTTAAGATGAACAATGAAGCCGCCTCGAAAACCCCAATTCTTTTAGTTTTATTTATCATTATAATTATAATTTTTTGGTTATAATTCCTTTCCAGTTGTCCTCTTATATATGAGTGTTAGGATCAAGAATATAGCACACGACTTAGAATAAAAAAATCTCTCAAGTCATTCTCTTATGAGATTTGAATTGCTGTCGAAAATCTCACCACCGAGAGATATCTCTTGATAGTTGACAAACATGGATATAATTACGAAAAAAACAAGTTGCAAGAGGAAAGGCAACCACTCAAGCAACCACACATAATAATAATAATAATAATAATAATAATAATAATTTATTAAACGGACTTTATTATCTTATCGGAAAAAATTTCTACTTTCAAAATTAAAAAAACTTTTACTCTAAAAGCATATAAGAAAATATTTACATTTTTCTATATAACAATGAAAAAAAAATGTCAATACTAATATGGAAATTCAATGCTACCTTTAATAATATCAAATAATATTTTTAAATCATTATAAAGTACTTTATTTACATTTTATTTTAACTATCAAAACTTTAAAAATACTTAAAAATAGGTTAAAAAATGCAATAATTAAATATAAAAAAATTAAAAATTTACATCAAAATTTATCAAATTATTAAATCGAATTGTAATTAATTCCTTTTATATATAAGATACTTGGTTATTGTTTTATGTCATTTTTCACTTCTTTAGATGAAGAGGTTCATAAAGTTTTTTTAATTCTTAATTTTTCACCATAGCTACTAATATTATTAAAAGAAGACTACGTACTTAAAATGAGTCATAAAATTCATGTCATGTCTATTCTTTTAATTTCTATTCATTTCACATATAATTAAAATCTAAAACTTATAAAATTATATCAAAATTAAATAAATTATTGATTGAACCTTTGTTCTTTTTTTATAGGGAAACTTTGGTTATTTTTATGTTATATTTATATGTTATAGGATTTATATATTTTGAAAAAAATATTAATATTAAAAGGATTCCTTATTAAAAAAACAGAAATTTTTTTTATTCCTATCTATATTTTTAAATAAAGTCTTTAAAATAGAAGAATCTGTTAATATTAGTATAATTATCTTAAAATTTAGTTGAATATATTCTTATTCACACATGCACCTTATATATTTATGTAATGTATAGATGGTTTTATTTAATTTTTATTCCTACATGGTATTTTATTAGATCTTAAACTCTTGATTTTTTGGAAAAAAATTATTAGAATTAATTTTTAGCATTTTTATATAAATTTTATTAATATAGCATATGCTAAAAATACTAGTACATATAAAAGAGGAATTCAATAAATATTTTATTTTTTCACAAATCTTTAGTCCTTGATGCTCCCAGGATAATAAAATATAAGCTTTCACATATCTTGTTTTATATATATATATATATATATATATATATAAGTGTTGATTTATATTAATTTTAATTATTTTCTATTTTTTTAATAGATTTTAAAATATATATATTTTTATATAATTACTGATGATTTTATCGATAGATTAGATCCGTCGGTGTGTGTGTGTGTGTGTATATACATATATATTTTGGTATGTTTTTGCGTCAGGAATCCATTAATGATTATATTATTAACGATTCACTGACAGACCATAAATTACTGATTATAATTTTTTTGATAGCTTGTTTTTATTTGTGATTCTGTTGGTAAAATATATACCAATACCAATAGACTGTAAGTATAAATATCATTTTTTTTTAGTTTTTAAATATAATAATTAATAGTAATAAATTTTTATTTTAATAGTTATGTTTGATTTTAAAACTATACCTTCGTGTAATAAGCTTTTTAATTCAATTCCTTTCCTTTACTGACTACTGTCTCTCTCTCTTTCTTCTCTAACCTTAACTGCAAAATATAATAATACAAAGCAATAGGTTAAAGCAAAGCTGCAGCTTTTTTCATCAAAACAAGATAATTGATGAATATATATATTTTTTATGTTTGTTAAAAATTTGATGAGTATATATATATAGTTTTACTATTTTTTTTTTATTTCTTGTTATAGTGAATGTTGTTTTTTCTAATTAATTGGATATATTTTATGAGTTTGTTTCGATTATGCTTAAATTTTTTTATGTTTTGTTTTTAGCAGAGCCACCAAAATTATCAATTTTTTTCTCATGTATACCTTACTATCACCAGGTTCAATATATAATTAGACACGATCTTTATAGCCAAATTGAGTTCTTTGAAGAGCATATACTCAACTTTGATTTAGTGTAAGTTTTCTTTTTTAAGAACCAATAATCCCATTTTTTATGTTAGATATGCTTTTATATATCAATTTTTTTTTTATTATGTTAATTTTGCTTTCATATGTCGGTGTGGTTTACATGTACAAATTTATTTTTGATTCTGATTATTGCTTCAATACATCGTTATTTGTATTTATTTTTAAAACATGAAACAATAAAAATTTATGATGTTTTGATTTTAGGTTGAACCATGAACAAAATAAGAAGAATTGATTTCTTTTTTGAGAAAAAGAGGAAAGATATGGATAACTCATAGCCTAGTGAATCAACTCCAATGTGTAATGTTGAAGTTATGGTTGAACAACCCAAATGTGCTTCAGTTTATAAAGAACCTGCATTGATTAATGAGTAGTCTCCTACTAGAATCGACATTGCTCATCTGATTAGAGATCCAAGCAATCGTCCTTAAATTTAGGAATACCCGATTAATCAACAAGAGAAAATTAGAAGGGCATACATTAATTTGGAGCCATATCAAACTTTGATGTCTGAATATCTGCTGACTGGTAAAAAAACATCCTCGTCGATTTCAGTCTCATTGGTTCAAAAGTTATCAATGGCTTGAATATTCAGAGAAAAATACTGCATTTTGTTTCCCTTGCTATCTATTTTCAAGTAAGTCATCTGGAAAGCCAGGATCGGACACATTTACTGTTAAAGGATTCAATTGTTGGAAGAAAGTTAATGATGGGGAACGATATGCTTTTTTAACTCATATGGAAAAAGGTCCGAATTCAACTCATAGATTTGCTACCAGGTGCTTGGAAAATTTGAAAAATCAGTCATGTCATATTGAGAAGGTAGTTAAGAGGCAAACTACTCAAGAAATTCTAAATAATTGATTGCGTATTAAAGCTTCAATAGATATTGTTCGTTAGCTCACATTTCAAGCATGTGCTCTTAGAGGACATGATGAACATCCAGAATCAAAAAATCGAGATAATTTTCTTGAAATGTTGGAACTTTTAGCATCATATAATGAACAAGTAGGTGCTTTTGTTTTGGATAATGCTCCATAAAATTCTAAATACACCTCGCATCAAATTCAAAAGGAAATTTTGCATGTCTTTGCTAGAAATGTTCAATCTTCAAGTCGTCATGAGATTGGTGATGCAAAAGTTTGCTTAATTGTTGATGAAGCTCGAGATGAATCCAGAAGAGAGCAAATGACCCTTGTTGTTAGGTTTGTTGATAGAAGTGGATTTATACGAAAATGATTTTTGGATATAGTTCATGTCAAAGACACAACTGCTTCAACTCTTAAGAAAGAGATTTCCTTTGTTTTATCTCATCACAATCTTGATGTTCAAAATATTTGGGGTCAAGGGTATGGTGGTGCTAGTAATATGCGTGGAGAATGGAATGAATTGCAAGCTTTATTCATTAATGATTGCCCTTATGCATATTATATACATTGCTTAGCTCATCAATTACAATTGGCTCTTATTGCTGCAGTTAGAGAAATATCTGACGTTAACACTTTTTTTCAGAACTTGATTTTTGTTATTAACATTGTTAGTGCTTCTTGCAAGCGTAATGATAAATTACGAGCTTTTCAAGCAGCTATAATTGAACATTTAGTTGATATTGGTGAAATTGAAACGAGTAAAGGAGTTAATCAAGTAGGTGGTTTGCAACGACCTGGAGATAGCAGATGAAGTTCGCACTTCAAATCCATTTGCAGTTTGATAAAAATGTATGGGGCAACTTGCTTGGTTCTTAAAAACATTGCTTTAGATGGATCTACTTATTCTCAATATGGTGATGCGGCTTTTTCATTTAAGTTGCTAATGTCATTTGATTTTGCATTCATCTTGCATATAATGAAGAATGTTATGGGAATTACTGATGTGCTTTGCCAAGCTTTGCTACAAAAATCTCAAGACATTTTAAATGCTATGCATTTGGTGACTACCACAAAGACTTTAATTCAGAAGTTAAGAGATGATGACTGTGAAACTCTTTTAGAAGAAGTGACATCATTTTGTAAGCATCAAGACATTGAAGTTCCTGATATGGATGCTTGTTTTTCTAGTGTGGGATGATCTCGCCGTAAAACAAAATCAATAACAGTTGAGCATCACTATCGAGTTGATATATTTACATCTATTATTGATCAACAATTGCAAGAGCTAAATAATAGATTCAATGAGCAGATAATTGAGTTTCTTAAGTCGAGCGCAGCTTTAGATCCTAAAAATAACTATAAATTATTCAGTGTTGAAGATATATGCTTACTTGTTGACAAGTTCTATCCTGAAGACTTTTCTGACAAAGAAAAAACTTATTTGAGATTTCAGTTGCAGCATTATGAGCTTGATGTACCCAGTCATCCAAAGTTAACGAATATGTCATCGATTGTTGATTTATGTCAAGGATTGGTTGAAACAGAAAAATCAACAATTTATCCACTTATTGACAGGTTGATTCGACTTATTTTGACTCTTTCTGTTTCGACAACAACAACTGAACGAGCTTTTTCAGCGATGAAGATTGTTAAAACAAGACTTCACAATTGGATGGAGGATGATTTTCTTGCAAATTATTTGATTGTCTATATAGAAAAAGAAATTGCTGAAAGATTCATAATTGATATGATAATCGATGATTTCTACTCCATGAAAGAACGACGAGCACAATTAAATTAAATATGTAAGAATCATTTTTTATTATTTTTTACTTTATTTCAAAGTTTTATCAAACATAAATAATGCATCGCTTTAACTAATGTTTCTTATATATTTTTTATATTTATATTTGATAGGTACAAAGACCAATAAAATTAAAGTGATGAATATATTATGAAGATGAAATTAACTTCATAACTTTGACTCAATTTGGTATTGCTTTAAACTTCCTATCTTATACAAAAATCGTCATATGTTTGTAGTTACTTCTTTGAATAAAACTAAATCATGCAGTTTTTTTTTTTTACAATTCATGTATAGTAAATTAAAAAATATATATATCTTTTTATATTATTTTGGCCCTTTCTATTAAATAATCCTAGCTCCGCCCCTGCTTGTATAGGAATTTTTTTGTTATGATCCTATAAATTGATTGAAAACTATATTACATAAGAAAAAGGAATATACTAAGGTCATAAGTTTTTATGTATTTTGTTTTTCCAAGTTAAAAAAAAAGAAAACTAATTAAAGCCAAATGATTTATAAAAAACAACACCTTAGTAAAAGGTTTATATATATATATATATATATATATATATATATATATATCATTTTAATTACTTCCTTCAGCTATGCAAAAAATGGATTTAGTTTGTTTGTTCGTGCCGTTCTAAGTATTCTTTTTTTTCTTTTCGTTTCAATATCTATAATCAGTAAGATGCAGCCTTGGTTTAACAAGTCAAGCAAGTTGAATATTAGAGGCCGATTAAAAAATGAAAGAACACTCAGTCGAAAAAGACATAATGATCACGAATCTTACCATGTGATAATCTGGAAGCTGAATGGCCAAAAAAATAAAAACACCGTCAAACATTATCCCGTGATTTATCACCAGACAAGCATGGTCAAGTTGTAACAAGTGTCTAGATGCAAGGGAGCTAGCCACATTCAAACTTCTGTACATCATCATATGCTCCACAGCAATGAAGCCATGACAACACCACTGCTTGTCGTCATTTTGGTATTGGTTGTGTTTTGCGTGGCTGCAGAACCACTATTTCATGAAATTTTGAAATGGTTTTTGTTTTGAATTAGCTTTTTTAATATTTTTATATCATTTTAACATATTATTATCAAAAACCATTAAACATGCTCTTAACCGACACACATGAGCTGAGACCATGAAGGGAGGTTGCCCCAGAGCCATAGAGCAACGTCCACAGAGCCTTCAAATGATGGCTTATGAAATCAGCGAGGTTAATTCCTAGGACAGTAAGTATAACGGGGAAGAGACGAAAGGCAATAGAGTCGAAACTTCAAGAAATGCCGAAAGTGCTCTCAGCGCTGGAAAAATGTGGGTGCATGGACATTCAGCTGGCTGACAAAATAACGTGCAGTAAGAAAGAGTTATGGGTTATGGCCTAACTAGCTATAGATGCAGAATTAGCAGTAGGTATGACCTCCCTTTCCTCCGAGCTGCAAATGCACACAAATGTGTTTTGGAGTCATTCGAGACTGGTCATAATTCAATTATGACAGCTTTAGATTCTCTACTTCACTCATTCAGAGCCTATACCTACGTTTGCTAGCCTTGAAAAATGATCTTTGCTAGCGCTTCCTACCGCTGTTCCTGATAAAATAAACATTCACTTGAATTTTTCATGCTATCTTTCAATTAATTAGATTTTAAGTTTGTTTTAGTGATTATTAGTTTGAGATCATAAATTTTAAGATTATATAATTATTAATTTTAAAAAATTAATTAAAAACAGGTAAACTGGTTCGGCTACCTACGATTAAAAAAACATACAACTAGGGAGAAAAGGACAGCTGATTGAAGTGGGAAAATGCAAAAGAAAACATCAATCAACATGGTCTGTGTGTAATTCAGCCCCCCCTCCCCCTCTCTATCCATATTGGGAACATAAGTCAGACTTCAGAGTACTTTATACATATTATAGACAGTCTAATTCCACAAGGACTAATTAATCAGGAAAAAGCCATTAATTTGTAATTAAGAAATAATAGAAAGAAAAAGTGCGTGCGTGACCCTTGTGTTTCCAAGACATTATTTAAGACCATTATAAAAGAGAGATCACTGTCGCCCAAGAATTATATTACTATTTATTGGAATAGTAATTGGAGGAGAGATTACTGTCGCCCAAGAATTATATTACTATTTATTGGAATAGTAATTGGAGGAGAGATTCCTGTCGCCCAAGAATTATATTACTATTTATTGGAATAGTAGTTGGAGGAGAGATTACTGTCGCCCAAGAATTATTTTACTATTTATTGGATGATATCATCTCTGGTATAAAAAACCTTTTAACTAGGTATTTATTGAAGGTAAAGATGTTTTTTTTTTCCGAGATATAACTATTTTTTTATATAAATTATATATGGTTAGATTTTTCATTTTTTTTCATAGTAAGAATACAAATTTAACCCTAGAATGAAACAAAATATAATATCAATTGCTCGGGGATGTTTTGGTCTTTTCAGGTTTTAAAAAATAGTGTAATTATTTTGATGTTCTTAAAGAAAAAATCAACTTAACTATCTTACAAGGTCTTTTTTATTATTTCACATTGATTTTATTGTAAATTTGAAGGTTGTTTAGGGGTTTTT
>Ga0325411_1000917_pt1 | contig 31941 bp, 13 predicted proteins | sample PopdelMetagenome_13_FD_206181 | JGI IMG/M metagenome (GOLD analysis project Ga0325411, IMG submission 206181) | Populus deltoides microbial communities from Bellville, Georgia, United States - Xylem-PdIQD-R4 | ecosystem: Host-associated > Plants > Phyllosphere > Stem > Wood/Secondary xylem...
GTTTAATGGTTTTAAATGGCAAAATTTATTTCTGTTTCACGGTTTAAAATGGCAGAGTTTAATTCTAGCAGCAACGGTTTTCCATATCTCTTATATAAATAGGGGATATAGGGACTGTTTAGAGACAGAAACTGAGCAAAGTCTTCTATCCACTACCTTTCTATACCCCCTTTTTTTTTTTTAGTAATTGTCACGGGGTGATGTCGGGATGACGCACTAAAATGCTTTCTGAGAGATATTGTTGGGAAGAAAAAGGTTTTTGAATTTAATCATAAAATTATAATTAAGATTCAGGAGTTGCCACTTAATATTATGATTACTATGAATCCTATGGTTTGCGAGAGTTTGAGTAAGGGATTGGTTGTGTAAGGAAAATATGCATCACCCTCAATGCACCCTACCTAAGATAAGTTACATTATTGTTTGATCATTTTTCTATGTCAAGTTTCTATTCGTTAGTCTCATCTAACGTTCAAGGCAGATCTCCCTTCGTAAGGAAGTCTCCACCTCATCGGGTTTAATCCTAACCATTCTAAAATCTGAATTTTAGCATCGCATTTATTTTGCACTTTATATCTTTAATACTTGAGGGTATACTTTACGGTGTAGTTTTACACCTTCAAATATTAAAGTCTATATCTAAACCCTAATATAAAATGAGAAAAATGATTGGTGATGTAACAACCCCATTTCCAAGACTATCACATCAATCATAAAAAGGGAGAAACATGGTGAATTTTTTTTTTTTGGCATTCATACAAAGTTTGCTAAAAATTTTACCGAAATTTTGGTAGAGTCTCCTTTATACGAAGAGGTCTCAAGTTACACATCCATTATTCACTACTTATACACATTTCAATCATACCACATCTCAAACATCATATTATTCAAGATTACAAACACAATATTCATCCTATAAGGTTGGACATAATTTTAATTCTTAAATAAAAGAAACAAACATACATTATGATTTCAAATACATAGTAATATATTTTACATTCAGACATTGCTTTAAAGGATCTACTACAATTCAAGTCATATAGTTCATTGAAGGGCAAAACACATCGATGTTCATTTAATGTTTTTTATATAACACAAAAACTAGAAGATATGGAATATTGCTCCTGTCATGAATATAATGAACCTGCAACAACATAATATTTGAAAATAATTATATTAAAAGCAATAACTTTTTAGAGAAGAGAAAACAATAATACATATATACATATATTCAATGCTATGAATTATCATCATTTCTTACAATTCCTGTCCAATGTTTCTAAGTGCATTGTTCTAAGAATTATTAAATAATTCCCTCCTCCCTTTTTATTCCACTATTTTAACCAATATTTACCTCTTTGGGGTTGGAGGGATAATTCCTTTAAGGTGTCGAACCCCATTTCATTAAAATTTTCAATCATCCTCCATCAACGATACCATCATAATACTTTTTCCCCAAATCTTGAAAGGAAATGCCAACACTAATGAGTTTCATTAGTGTCATTAGTCACCCATGTCGGGACCGACTAATTAAGTTCATTATAATGCCGACATCAACGCAAACGATTGATGTCATTGACCATTTGCAACCCGAAATGGTCAATTAATTTTTTTTCCATAACACATTGGAATATTTTTGGGAATGTCGATGTCAAGATTATTGACACTATTAGCTTTCACACCAGAAATAACTAATCAAGTTTCATATGAATGCCGATATCGATGTCATTAGTCACTATCATTAACTATTCTTATCCTAAATAGTTAATCAAGTCCACTGTCCCTTGTTTTTAAGGATGGTAATGCCAATGTTAGTAAACCTTACTAACATCATTAGCCTTTGTACTCGGGACCGGCTAATCAAGTTCAAGAAGCGATTATCAATGCAATCCCATAATATAATTCATGTTCTTAACCAAACCAATTAGTCAAATCCATTTTTATTCCTTATTTATTTCACTTTATCTCCTCTCTTTGTGGGTTCACCCATAGATTTACAATCCAAGAATCAAACAAATTATTAAAATCATCGTTATGTAAAAATGTATAAGTATAGATCATCTACCTATTGCAGAACCTCGGTTCGCACTCTCTTGTTGTTGTTGTGTCCCTCCTGCAGTTCCTCTTGATGATAACTTGAATTTCACTTCTTAATTGATTGAAAAATTTCAGCCCCTTCCTCCTTGCATTCAGCTGCCCCTACTCTTTTTTCATTACAATTTCTACACTTGTTTCTTACCAATTCTTTTGTCAAGTGATGCTTTCTCCTAACAACTTATATAAGATTGTAAAATTTTGCTAAGTTTACTCTCTCTCTCTCTCTCTCATTTGGCTCCATTTCTTTTCTTTTTCATAATTTGAGTCATGCTCCTTATATCTTTCATAATCTTTTTATTTAATTGCATTATTATTATATTAACTATTATAATCTTTACTCTATTTTATTCCTCAACACCTTTTTACTTTGATCCACGATTTTGACTGGCTTTATCTCTAGTGTCAAATCTTCTCTTACTTTAATAGGGACTGGTGGTTGCACTCGTGAGGGATCCACCTTCATCTTTCGTAACAAAGACACACGGAACACATTGTGGATCTTGTTTAGATGTAACTTGAAATTTTAAAATTTTAAAATATTTATGATGATTAGTGCGACTAAATTTATGAACATAAAATGTCATGAATAAAAAAGTGCCTTAATTTTGTGAAATAACACAGAAATTACTATATTACTACATATATCTAAAAAAAAACCAAAATTGAACAATAAATATACCCCTTCTATTCATTCTTGGTTTGTGTTCACCGGACCTGCAGACTGGAAATGGTTAAACTCAGTACTGCATCTGCTTCAACAATGAATAACGAATTTGAAGGAGCAAGTGCATCAAATGGGGAAGATTATGACATGACTAGAAATTTTGTGACACGGCTTAACAGTATGGTGGATTCGTGCACACCTCAACAGGACCTGTATAAGCGCTGTATCTACAAGGTGCCCAATTTGCTTAGAAACGTAAAACCGGAAGCCTACACTCCAAAACTGATTTCAATAGGTCCTCTTCACCACGGCGATGCCAAACTAGAGATCATGAAAAGGGAGAAATTGATATGTTTTAGGAAGTTTAAAGGGAATAGGATGAGTGACGAGAGAATTATGGATCTTGTGAACATCATTCGGAATAATGAAAAGAATATCCGACAAAATTATTCAAAGAACTTCAACGAAATTGGGAGCTGGGAGTTCATAGAGATGATCCTGCTGGATGCCGTCTTCATTATTGAGTTTATAAAGGAGCCAATTGATTTTGAAGATGGTCCTTATAAGAATTTAGAGCCTTGGATGATGTCCGACATAGAAGAAGACTTGAAGCTACTTGAAAACCAACTACCTTTCTTCATTATAGAGGAAATATATGACGAGGTCAATCGCGCTCGCCAAGAGTTACCAAGCATTCCTTTTCTTCGTCTTGCTACCTTTCATTTTGGAAAGTATGCGTTTCCAGAAGTGGTAAACACCGACCCGAAAGTAGAGGGAAGCAAGCACTTCACTGATTTACTAAGGAATTTAATGCTGGATGGAGTCATTGTGAGAAGTTTTACTTTCCATACTATCAAGCTGAAATATAGCGCCGTCATGCTTCGCAAGGCAGGAGTGAGGTTTCGGGTCGCCAAAGAGAAATGCTTGCTTAACATAAGATTTGAGAAAGGAGTGTTGGAAATACCACGCTTGAAAGTTGATTACAGCTTCGAACGTTTTATACGAAATATCATGGCCTTGGAGCAGTGCTACAAACCGTTTGAAGCTTACATATGCAATTACATTAAGTTTATGGACAATCTTATCAGCGGTGCAGAAGACGTGGATTTGCTAATTGGAAAGGGAATCATTCTCCATTGGCCAGGTGACGATGCCGCACTTTCAAATATGATTAACAAGCTTAACGAAAATATTGGCGACACTTCCACTTGTTATAATGATATCTGTCGTAAGATGAATGTCCACTATGAGAACCGCTGGAACCGTATGAAGGCAAACTTGAGTCTTGTATATTTCCCCAATGTTTGGAGAGGTACGGCAACTGTTGCAGCAGCTATCCTCCTGGTCCTCACTTTGATACAGACTATCACTTCCGTAAAATCGGTATTCTAGGATTTTATCTCGTTTAGTTTCATTACTACTATACGTATTGATGGGCTGGATTGTTATTGTTTAGATTGCCGTTTCATTTTGGGTTTGTGTAGTTCTGAACTAATAGCATCGTATCAAATTCTTGTTGTAATATTGTCCAAAAATTGAGTTTGTACTTGTTTCCTCTCAAAATTTTCTTCTTTTAAGATCATCTTCAGATAAAACGAAGCTGAATAATTAATGCTTGATCTCGATTTCAATATCCCCAGTTCACCAACAATGAATTTATCAGGTTTTATACATTGTTGATCACTTTTTCTCTTGTTTGAAAGTAGGAACACATAGCACATTATGCAAATAATAGACAGAATTCAGAGGCAACGATCCTTTCGCAACAATATTAGCTTTGTCTCCGGTAGGTAACATTACAAGAGGTAACGAACAACTTTTATTTTTGTGGAAAAATAATTTAGATGACGAAGAAAAATGATCTGTCGCCTCGCTATCAATGATCCAATTGCGGGAAGTGATGTTAGACAAACCTGGCTTGGTCAGCGCATTGGCCTGAGAGATAAAATCGTCACTTTTACTAACAAGCGACAAAAGTTGTTTCAACTGATCCTCTGAAATCCAACTGATCCTCTGAAATCCCAACAATCTGGTTGCCACCAATTTTAGAAGACCCCTCGGCAACATTATTCACTACAGGCTTAGTTCTATTGTTGAATCCTCTTGAGCCGAAGTTAAATTTAGCCTTTGGATGGCCCACTGGATAGCCATTTAACTCATAATAGGTTTGGATCCAGTGTCCCATTTCTCCACAGTGTGAGCAATTGGGGAGTCCTCTGCCTGTGCCTGGACCATGTCGTCGTCTATCTTGCCTGAAATTTTCATGTTGCCTCTCTTGCGATCGTGATTTTTGTGACCCATATGGACGGTTGGATCGCTCATGTCTGACTGGGTTGGGTTGCTTCGAACCGCCATAGCGTATGTTGAACTTAGGAGGCGTTGTTTTTCTTCTTGAGAAACAGAGGAATATGCCTGCCGAACTGAAGGAAGGGGATTCATCAGGAGAATCTGCCCGCGAATAGCACTATAAGTGTCATTCAGCCCCATCAGAAATTGCATCAATTTTTGCTGATCTTGTTGTGCCCCGTGTATTGCATTATTGTATGAAGCCAATTCATCCCATAGACCTTTCAATTTGGTATAGTAGGTAGAAACAGAGAGTTGTTCTTGTCTGAGATAAGCAATGTCTCGCTGAATCTCAAAGATACGAGGTGCATTGCCTTGAGAGAATTGCTCACGAAGATCTTCCCAAACCTCATGAGCAGTAGAATAATAAATCACACTATTTGAAATTTCCGGACTGAGAGCGTTGACGATCCAGGAATGGACCATATCATTACATCGAGACTAGGTCGCATAACCTTCGGGATCAGTTTCTTCTGAAGGGGCTTTGATTGAATCATTGACAAAGCCTAACTTATTTTTAGAATTTAAGGCCAAAGTCATAGCTCTTTTCCAAGTGGAATAATTGTCTCAGTTCAAAGGTTTGGAAACCAAAACCAAGCCCGGTTGATCTGCATGATGAGTGAAATAGGGGTTTGAGATACTTGCCTTTGAGAGATCTGCAGAAGTGGTAGGAATGGCAATCTCCTTGCCTGTGTCAATTGTTGGTGATGTTTCATCTGTGGACATAATGGCTGGAAAAGGAATATGCTACACGAGTGACTTGAGTGCAGCGATGAACAACGATGAATCAAGATGAATCAGGATCTCAACTCTACTCCGATACCATGAAAAGATGAAGGAAAAATATAATTTGCTTGAATGAATATTATTGACATTAGGTCGTGTATTTGTACAGCAAAACATTCCTACAAGTCAGGAATGAAAAGCTACATTACAGGAATGAGAAACTACATTACAGGGTGTCAAGCTATAAGATAGGCATTACAATAGAAAGATAGTATACACTGATTATCTATTACTAAATAAAGAGAATATTAAAGTTTAACTTCCTAACAGATCTCGATTTCAATATCCCCAGTTCACCAACAATGAATTTATCAGGTTTTATACATTGTTGATCACTTTTTCTTTTGTTTAATACCTAGGTATTTTTCTTTTTTTAACATTAGATATTAACCTTAAAACGTCTAGAATATGTGTCGTGTTTAATGGTTTTAAATGGCAAAATTTAATTCTGTTTCACGGTTTAAAATGGCAGAGTTTAATTCTAGCAGCAACGGTTTCCCATATCTCTTATATAAATAGGGGATATAGGGACTGTTTAGAGACATAGAAACTGAGCAAAGTTTTCAAACTTTCCTGTATTTGTTTACCATTAGAAAAGTTGGTCAATGGAAAACACTTTTCGGTCAACAGAAAACATTTTCCAGTCAAAGGAAAATTTGGCTTGGTTTCCAGGAAATTGTTTTCTTTTTATTTTGGGCAGAAAACACTTTCCAGAAGTTGTGAAAAATTTAGAAATGTTATATTATTTGCTAATTATATCAAATTTGATCTTCAAACTTTTGATTGCTATATATATTTTATTTTGAATATTTGTTTTTCAATTTCGTCCCTTATAATTTAATTTTTATATAACTTTGGTCCTCATTTTTATAATTGTTATTTGTTTTCCCCTTATAATTTTTTAATTGAAATTTTTTATCTATCAAATTTGGTCCTCATTCTTTTGATTGTTACTTATTTCATTTGAAATAATTTATGAAATGTTAATTATTATTATTTTAATTTCTTCATCTTTCAATTTTTTTATTTTTTAGATTTGATCTCTATTATTTTAATTATTATTTATTTTATTTGAGATAATTTATTAAATTATATATTTTTTTAATTTCATTATCATTTAACTTTTTAATTTGTAAGATTTGTTCCTCATTATTTTAATAAACTTGAAAAAAATAAAACATTAATAAGTTATTTTCCAACTCATTTTCCATGACATCACCAAACACTGGAAAGTGTTTTCCAACTTATTTTCCATTACACTGCCAAACATCGGAAAATAATTCACTTTCTCGGAATTCACTTTCCCAGAATTTACTTTTTAAAAGGAAACTACTTTCCAGCAAACAAACGGGGCCTGAGCAAAGTCTTCTATCCACTACCTTCTTATACTCCTTTCTTTTTTTTTTTAGTAATTGTCACGGGGTGATGTCGGGACGACGCACTAAAATGCTTTCTGAGAGGTATTGTTGGGAAAAAAAAGATTTTGGATTTAATCATAAAATTATAGTTAAGATTTAGAAGTTGCCAACTAATATTATGGTTACTATGAGCCCTATGGTTTGTGAGAGTTTGAGTAAGGTACTGGTTGTGTAAGGAAAATATGCATCACCTTCAGTGCACCCTACCTAAGATAAGTTGTATTATTGTTTGATCGTTTTTCTAGGTCAAGTATCTATTCGTTAGTCTCGTCTAACGTCCAAGGCAGATCTCCCTTCGTAAGGAAGTCTCCACCACATCGAGTTTAATCCTAACCATTCTAAAATCTGAATTTTAGCGTCGCATTTATTTTGCACTTTACATCTTTAATACTTGAGGATATGCTCTACCGTGTAGTTTTACACCTCCAAATATTAAAGTCTATATCTAAACTCTAATATCAAATGAGCAAAATGATTGGTGATGCAACAACCCCATTTCCGGGATTAACACATCAATCACAAAAAGGGAGAAACATGGTGAAATTATTTTTTTTCTTCATTCATACAAAGTTTGCTGAAATTTTTACTGAAATTTCGGCAGAGTCTCTCTTATACCAAGAGGTCTCAAGTTACACATCCATTATTCTTTATTTATACACATTTCAATCATACCACATCTCAAACATCATATTATTCAAGAATACAAACACAATATTCCAAATATTCATCCTTTAAGGTCGAACATAATTTTAATTCTTAAATAAAAGAAATAAACATACATTATGATTTCAAATACATAGTTGTCGCACGTGTGTGGCGTCGCGGTGATTGCGTCCACTCTTATAAAGTGTATTCTATCTATCTTGGAAATATAGGGAGACAAGGAATTCTTGTCTTTTATTAGTGGAAAAATAAAATGGGAGTCGTCACCTAGTATTTTGGTTACTAAGAACCCTAACTGGTCTCAGAAATCAGGTACGGGGTTTGGTTGTGTAAAGGGAAGGTATTAGCACCCCAAATACATCTTACCTAAGGTAAGCTGTATTGTTTTATTGCGTGATAAAATCTAAGGTCTTATCGTTTTTTCTTGTTGTTGGTTCGTCTATGGTTTAAGAAAAGTCCTCCTTTGATGGTTTCCTGGTTTTGGAAAAGAGGAAGACGATGGTGACTTAGCTCTCCAGTTCTCTGTGTTCTTTGCTTCGCCGTTCAGTTTCTCTTGTTTCTGTTCCTTTGCTCCTCTGTTCCCGTCTCCTTATTCGGCCCTCCTTCGTGTCTCCCTCTTTTCTCCTGTATTTTTGTTCCCCTTCTCTACACCCCCCTTGTTCTCTCTTTCTTTTTTTCTCCCTTCTGACTCCTCACCCCTTTTCTTCTCTTCTGTTATATCCCTCCTCTAGCTTTTATAGCCAGAGGATGCATGCGTTTTCAGGATTATTGCAGGAAGATAGTAACGGTCAGCGTGCATCATGGTGGCGAGGGATATCAGTCGCGAGATGTGCCCCTCTGATTGAAACAGCTCCACTGTGTTTACTGCTAAAACGCCGCCGCTGTCTTTACTGCACACCGTTGTTAAAGAAGACAGTGAATAGTGTTCAAGGAAACGACACCATTTTCAAATTCAAATGGATATTTTTTATTTCATCCTTGTAGTTTTGTAATTTTGTAATCAAGCCTCCGGATAAATTGTAATTGAATCCCTTGATTTTAGCATCATTTACAAGATAGTCTTTGGTTTTGGATTCATGCGATTTGACCCTCAATTTATCAATAAACTTCTAATTTCTTCAATTTAGCCCCTGATTTGGTCAATTTCGGCCCTTTTATTTACACGCCTTTTCCGATTTAGTCTTTGGTTTCAGTTTTTTTTAATCAAGTTCCTAATTGGACATCAAACTTCAATAATTATGCATTTCTTCCAATAAAAGCCTAAATCGACTTTAAAATCAATTTTTCTTTCAATCAAACCCTTCATAAATTCAATTAAACCCTCGATAAAATTTAATTGAGTCCATAAAGATCTGATTTTGGATATATATTTTTAAAATTAAGTTTTCTTTGTCAACAGGGCTCTCATTAGTCAACGATATACTGTTAAATTTCAATCTTTGTATTTTTTAACCTCCTCAACCAATTTTTGGCCATTTTTTAGCGCTCCGACATCTTTTCTCATTGCAACATATTATTTATTTATTTATTTATTATTATTATTTTGAATTTTTTTACTCTTATTTGTTTTTGTATTTTCTCATTTTTTTTTGTGGAGACCCAAAAATAGATAACAACGATAGTAATACAGTTTACATTCAGACATTGCTTTAAAGGATGCTACTACAATTCAAGTCATATAGTTCATTGAAGGGAAAAACACATCGATGTTCATTAAATTTTTTTTTATAAAACACAAAAACTAGAAGATCTGAAATATTACTCATGTCATAAATATGATTAACCTGCAACAACATAATATTTGAAAATAATTATATTAAAAGCAATAATGTTTTAGAGAAGAGAAAACAATAATACATAAATACATATATTCAATGCTATGTATTATCATCATTTCTTACAATAATGTTTATTTTGTTTGTTTACAAAACTGCCACCAACCTTTTTATTTTGTTTTGTAATTAAAAAAATTGAAATTGTATATAAAAAATATAAAAAGAAAATCAGGAAGAAAAGAAAAGAGAAAAGAAAAATAGTGAAGTGAAAAAAAAAGGAAAAAAAAGAAGAAAAAGACGAAGAAAGGAAATTTTAATACACTTTTACATGTTATTGTTATTATTGAGAACCGTGACATTTAAATAACGTCACATTTCATGGACACCATATTTAAATTAATGTTAAGGTAATTTTAATTGATGTAACTGTTCACAACATGAACTGTATTTTGTATTTTGAAATTGTTGATATGCTTGGGACTGCTATCTGGGCAAGGGCTTGCGAAGCAGGTAGGATGTAAACACAAGTTGGATTTCAAGGACTTCGGTTTCATTTCGCCGACCAGCTAAGAGACTTTGAGCACTCCATGCGCAGCAGACGACACAATTCTGACAAAGTAATTACTCGCTTGGAAAAAATCTCACGTAAATAAGAAATATTTGACGACAAAATTCTGACAAAATAATTACTCGCGTGGAAAACATCTATAGTTAACGAGTCAGAAGAAGACAAGTAGAGAAGGAGAAAGTGTGTTATAGTGAAAGAGGGAGATGAAAGTTGAGTTATATGTTGGATCGAGAGGAGGTTATCAGTAGACTGTAAAATGAAAGGGAAAACTTAAACTCTAGATTGTAACTGAAAGAAAAACTTACTGTTTTTCCAACACCCCACCAACATTATACTTTATAAAAAGCCAACTACATAAGTTTGTCTTTCATTTCGAACCATTATTTATTAATTTCCTCTCTCTTATTATTACACCTAATATTGGTCCCACCAACATGGATCATCCATTTCCTTTTCAATTATTTCAATTTAACATTTATCGTATCCCATTACCCAAATTCTACACACTTAAACCATTATTAACATTTTGCTTACAAAATCAGGAGCTTAATTATATAAATATTAAAATTTAAAGACATAAGGATGCCCAAAAAGTGATTAAAGATTGGTTGAGAAAGTTCATAAATACAAAAATTAAAATTTAACAGTATATTTTTTTACTGATGAGAGCTTTGTTGACAAAAAAAATTCAATTTGAAGAAGAAAAGTACAAAATCAGATGTTTATGGACTCAATTAGATTTTGTTGAAAGATTTATTGAGTTTATGAAGGGTTTGATTGCAAGATAAATTATTTTTTAAGTCAATTTAGGCTTTATTTGGAAAGAATTAAAGTTTGAGGATAGAATTATAATTTTCAAGAGTTAATTTGGTCAAATCAGGAGCTTAATTGCATAAATATTAAAGTTTGAAGGCCAATTAAAGACTTGATTAAAAAAATTCAAAATCAATGATCAAACTGGAAAATATGCGTAAATATAGGGGTTAGAATTGACGGAATCAAGGATTAAATTGAAAAAATTTAAAGTTTATTAATTAATTGAGGGTCAAAATGTATAAATTCAGAACTAATGATCAAAGTGACATTTGAATTTGACAAGGATGCAATTGAATTGAATTTTTAGAATCAATTGAAGACTTGGTTAAACAAATAAAAAATTAAAGATTGATTTGAAAATAAATTTTTTAACACCATTTCCTTTAAATAAAACACTGGATTTTGTATAAAACGATACTATTTTATACACTGTTTATTAAAAAAAAATCTCAAAATAGTGTCCTTTTGAACTACACTGTATCTTTTTTTTTCCCCGGAAGCGCAACTACAGGGAAAGAAGATTCTTCTTCCCCTCCTTTGCACCGTCTCTCCCTTTCTCTTCCTCTCACTTGTCCAAAAACCCTGACATAACCCACACCTTCTCATGACCCTACCACCATGATAAAAGAGGCAGGGGAGACAAGCCCTGCGAGGGGCTGCATAAAAGCTGCCCTAACCACATGACTGGACAGAGATAGGTAGCTCCCACTCTCTCTACCACTGTAAATACCCCCTCACAGGTGGTGACAGGGGAACGAAAAAAATAGAGAGGAGACTGAATCCCATTTTCTATCACCAGTCAAGTGGATCCCATTTTCTTTGAAGAGAAAAAACGTGATAGTCAAGTAGATGAAAGAAAGTCAGCATATTACATATTAAAATTGAAAACATCGTATAAATATAAAATTAACAACAGATTAAAGTTTATTATATGGTATCAATTACTTAGTCAAGTGCATATATATTTATATATTGTCATTACCAATAGGAAAAACATATTGCATCAATTTAAGAAAAAAAAGTTACAAAAGAAAATCTTCAACTGGTTGAAGATCAAAATCTTAATTCATACCAGGTAAGGTGTTTTAAACATGATCTTAAAATTCATTTCAAATTCGATAATGAATTGATATCTTGATATTGAATTATAGGTTAGGGTTCTTAAACATGAATTGGGAAAAAATATTTGTTTTTAAAATTAAGTTAATTCATGTGTGACATGTGATGGGGGTATGAAACCAAAATAATTTACATATAAAATGTAGTTTGTGAAAGTATTGTGTGAAGGGAAAGGGGTGACGAACCTGAACAGACTTTTCTCCTGACTTTCGGTGAGATTGCGGGTAGGAGGATGAGGGAATTAGGGTTGGGTTCCTCATAGAAATTGTAGTTTTGGATGTTAGCTAACCAAAGAAACTGGTCGTGCTCAATTTGGAGCTGTAACTCTTCAATTATGGGTCACCAACCAATACTGAGTCATGATTGATTCTGTAAGGCAGTAGGACTGATTAGTTGATGAGTAATTTTAACTATCTTGGAGGCAGAATTGGGTTCTCCTTCCTTCAGAGAACTTGTAGACTCGTGTCTTAGCTTTCCAACGAAATTAATCTCACTAAAATGGAGTTCTAGAACTCTAAATATAGTTAAAAATATGGTGAGTGTTCAGACAGTAACAATTCAATGTCTAGGCAGTAACAGTTGGACAGTAACAGTTCAATGTTTAGACGGTAACGGTTGGACAATATATAACAGTTGGACAATAACAGTTCAATGTCTAGACAGTAACGGTTGGACAATAACAGTTCAATGTCTAGACAGTAACAATTTAAAGTTAGACAGTAACACTTAGACTTTCACATGAATACTATATGTAAGAATATAAAAGAACTGAGTCATGCGAATACTTGCACGTTGAGATACTCACTCTGAAAATATACATGATATATGTATGTATGTTGTTATGAGGAAATGAACATGCATAGAAAGTAACATATGTGTAATGAATGAATATAGATTCTCTATAATAATCGGCTTAAAGGAATCATAACCAAAAACTTCCTTGTGATTCAGGAGGAGCGACCAAGATTGAATCTTCTGTTAGGGGAGTTCATGAGACAGACGGAGCAGGTGCATGATTTTCCCTCCTATTTGCACTTATGCAATTTAAAGTTCTTCTGGTGAATGCAATTACAATAAATACCATGTTCAATGTAAATAAAGTCCAACGTATTTATAAGATTAGCTTCGGCTAATGGCATCCGTGATAGGAATGCCGGGAAATGAATTACAAAATTAGTTCCGGCTAATGGCATCCGTGATAGGATTGTCGGGAAATGAATTACAAAATTAGCTTCGGCTAATGGCATGCATCCGTGATAGGAATGCCAGGAAATGAATTACAAGATTAGCTATGGATAATGGCATCCGTAATATGATTGCCGGGAAATGAATTACATGAGTAGCTTGGGATAATGGCATGCATCCGTGATAGGAATGCCAGGAAATGAATTACAAGATTAGCTATGGATAATGGCATCCGTAATAGGATTGTCGGGAAATGAATTACATGAGTAGCTTGGGCTAATGATGTCCGCATTGGGACGCTCGGGAACGATTGATAAGACTCGATTTCTAAAGGGTATCAGTGTTTAGGACTCAACTTTATCAAGCCTATGTAAATATCTAACTTAAGTATAATGGAATTAACACGTTTATACAGTATGCTTTTGTGTAAACCTTAATATAATTATAAAAGTCTAACTTAGCATGTAAGTACATTAGGTATCTTGTAATTAACCCTTTTGAAATGTTCAAGAACACTTATTTTGTTTTAAATGCTCTCTTTCCATATAAGTATCCCTTTTTATTTTAAATTGTATAACATGATATATGGGCTATGTTCATATTGAATTTATTTTTAGGAATATATATATATATATATATATATATATATATATATATGTTGTGTGGACTATATGAAGTGTTGAATATTGATGATTGAAATAAGGTCCGGAATTATAGGACCATGTGATGATGGATTGATTGAGAATATTAATAGTAGTCAAAAACTTGGGATGTCCTAAATACAAACGAAACTCTACCAAAATTTTGGTAGATTTCAAACAAAAAAAAAGTACCCTCAAATTAAGAGCATATGTTGTGATCATTTAGCGTTGTTCAAATAGTTGGGACTGTTACTCTAAAATTTTTCAATTTAACCCCTAATTAACCCCAAAACTCTAATATTCTTGTGATTTTGCCCCTTATTTCAATCACTCGACTTGGTAAAAATTAAATTTGATCTCTTAAAATTCTAATCTTCTCAATTAAGCCCAAATTAATCTCCCAAACTTAATTTTCAACAATTAAGCCCCTAATAAAATTAATTTGACCATTTTAAAGTATAATTAAGTCCTTGCACTTAATTAAATCATTTAATTGGACCCAAATTAATTCTTAAACATAATTAAACTTTAATTTGGCTCATGATTAAATCAAATTGACCTATTTAAAATTTAATTATATCATTGAACTTAATTTTTATACAAATTCGTCCAATAATTATTTAATTTGACATTAAATCTGCATTGTTTTTTCAATATTAGGTATAATTGGGTACAAGGAAACTTCAAATTTCATCCAAAATTGCAGTTTGATTTTTATATATTTTATGGAATTCTTCTCGATCTATTTTATCTATGTTGTTAGTCTTTATTTTATTTTATTTTAGAAGAAAAATAAATTTAGAGAATAACCCTTATAACAATACTAATAGTTTAGGGTAAAAGGAGGGTGTTTTTGATGGTGGCAGTTTGCAATGACGGATGACACAAAGCCACCATCGTCGTTTTTTGGGTTCAAAGAGAGAAAAGAGAGAGAAATCGTAGAAGAAGCAAGAAAGTAAAAAAAAAAAAAAAAAAAAAAGATAAGGGAAAAGTCTTAAAAAAAGGGTATTGAAATTGTGATTAAAAGACTGTTTTACATTTATAGGTCCATGTGTTAGCCTGTAGTCTGACCCAAGGGTCCGCTCCTCGACCCGCAACTAGCTTTACTCATCTACTTTATTTTGTTTGTTTACAAAACTGCAACCAATCTTTTTATTTTGTTTTGTAATTAAAAAAATTGAAATTATATATAAAAAATATAAAAAGAAAAAAGAAAATCAGGAAGAAAAGGAAAGAGAAAAGAAAAATAGTGAAGTGAAAAAAAAAGGAAAAAAAAAAAGAAAAAGACGAAGAAAGGAAATTGACGAATTTCCATCCGATTGTTTATGCAAACTTCTCCGGTTGTCCAAGTAAGCAAATTTTGATTTATTTGTTTATTCCTTTATTTCTTTGTTGTTAATTCTTTTGAGAAACAAAAGAATTTTTTAAGACAATTGCACTTTAGCTGATGTTCTATTTCGCAAATTCCAAGTTGTGTTTTATATGGTGTTGCATTTCCATGAACAGAACCATTTCCTTACCAGTTTTGGCTGCTATTGATCTCTGGTTGGTCGTCCCTCTGCTGGTACTTGCTGGATTTAGTGGTTTCTGATGGCTGACTTATGCCATGGGCCTTGTGTTCTGGTTGATGCTGCATGCCATGCTGTGCTACATATGTTGCTCACTCCTGCTCTCATCGCTGTTTAGTCATGCTTTTGGAGTCCCTGGCTTGATGGGCATAAATGGATGTATGCTGCATGCCATGCTGTGCTATATTTATATTTATATTTATATTTATCAATAATAATAATATTTTTATTATAATCATAATAACAATATTAATAGCAATAAATGAATAATACCATTAATATTTTAATAGCAACAATAAATTCTGACAAAATAATTAGAAAAATAATTACTCGCTTGGAAAAAATATTGAGAACCGTGACATTTAAATAATTAGCACTCCACGCGCAGCAGACGACACAATTCTGACAAAATAATTACTCGCTTGGAAAAAATCTCACGTAAATAAGAGATATTTGACGACACAATTCTGACAAAATAATTACTCGCGTGGAAAAAATCTCACGTGAATAAGAAATATTTGTAAAATATTCTCACGTAATTTTTAAAAGCCAATTTGTGTTCTCAGCCAATGTTTTTTTTTAATTATTTTAAATCAATGTGGGTATCTACTTGAGAAGTAAAAATAATTATAAAAAAATATTCAAAAATTATATCAACTTTAATCAACCTATCAAACCGGTAATTCATGTCATAAATTCAAGAAACTTTATAAAAAGTAAATAACAAAATTAAAAATTCAATTAAAAAAATATTTAATTTAAAAAGGATCTTAAAAAAAAATTAACATAAGTCAACTTCCCAATCTCATGGCATTGGTTATATAAGACATCGAGATAACCTTATAGAAAAAAAAATATATTATAATGCTCTATTTTCAACCAACTCAATTTTAAAAAATAAAATCAAGAAAAATAATTAATTAGAAAAAATGTGCACAAAAAATTATTCAAGTTAAACTAAGTTAACTTGTTAAACTGAAGACATGAGTACTGAAATAAGGATAAAGTTCATAGAAAACATATTAAAAAAATATATGAAACCCCACTTTTAACAAATCTAATACTTAATGATAAAATTGAGAAAAAAATTAAATTCATGGATCAATATATAACCTAATAAAAAAATTATGAAGCATAATTTTCAAAAATAATTTAATATTGGAAGAAAAAATAAAAAAAAAGATGGTGTTATTAAAGAGTAAAATTAAAATAAAAAATAAAAAATACATACAAAAAATTATTCCAATAAATAATATATTATAAGTATAGATCCTTTAATAGTTTGATAATTCAATGTTCACGAAGCAAATAATTGGAGATCATAGTCTACAATGACAGCTCTTTTTTTGGATGTTTTCCAAAAATCAAAGATTAGTTGTTGGCTTAAATTAACTCTTACCTTTAGGTTAATTCTCTCTTTAAGGTCCCTTTACTGAATTCAGATGGAAAATTAATCAAAGATCGGTTCCTGATCGGTAAAAGATTTTTTTTGCTCCACTTTTCTATTTCCATTAGAATATGTTAACATTTTATTTGAATATGTACGATTAGGATTTCAACCAAAAAAAAAAACGTTTTGAAATATGCATTAATTACATTGAAAAATGGTTCAAATTAGAAAAGCGTTGCTTAAGTTTTAAAATTATATTAATAAAAAAAATAGATGGAATTATACAAGAAAAATATTTTGTTTTGATAGAATTTAAATTATATGTTCTCTTATAAAAAATAATTTTATTGTTATAGAATTAAATAAAATAATTTTGAAGAGCTACTCTCAATACAAGATTAAATTAATATCTTAATATATATTTATTTTTTAATTTCTAGACTTAATTTTTAGTTAGTGTTAACAATTTATTTAATATTTATTAATACATATAATTCTTAGTTTATTTTATTAAATACGAACGTAAAGTTTTTGATTTTCAATTAATTTTATTTGCTTACTTATATCTTTGGAGATCATAAAGTTTTTGCTTTCAATATATATATATATATACACCTATAAATCAAAATAATGAGTTGATCTTCACGTGGTCCTTGACATTTTATTTGCTTACTTATCTTGATACATAGACACACCAAAAACAGCTAGTGAAAGCTAGCTTCATCATTAGAAAAAAACAAATTCCTCAAAGGTTTTTAATATAATAATAATAATAATAATAATAGTAGTAGTAGTAGGTTAAATTTGTTTTCCAATATATCTCTGAGCTGGAGATGATCATTGAAGCATATGACAATAATGTGAAAACAACAAATCACAAAAGAAAACACGAGCTAAAGATAAAAAAAACACTGAAAATACCTAAAATTGTCATTATTACCGTTTATTTCTAACTTAAATTCAATCTAATTACTTATCATTTTTTATATCCTAATTTGTATCTTGATTATTTTGCTTTTTATAATTAACCCTAGATAAGATAATTTAGAGACTAAAAGAACAATAATTTCTCATCTAAATAAGCGTTCAGGTTTAAATAACCTGTTTGGGAGTGTGGTTGTCATTTTTTTAAAATATTTTTCGTACCTAAATGCATCAAAATGATAATTTCTCATGTAAATAAGCATTGGGTTTAAATAACCTGTTTGGAGTGTGGTTGTAGTTGTTTTTTAAAGTGTTTTTCGTGTCGAAATGCATCAAAATGATTTTTTTTATTTTTAAAAAATTATTTTTGAGATAAGCGCATCAAAAGAATAAAAAAAACACAAAAAAATTTAATTTTTAATAATAAAAATTAAATTTTTTGAAAAGGGAGGATAAAATCCTGTCAATACATTAATGATTAATAAGACTTAAGGATATTTTTATGATAAAAAATGTTTCCACACATTATTCATGTTTTTTTATCTAATAATAATAATAATAATAATTTTCTTATAAATTTTATATATATATATATAAAGTATCTCTGATTTCAAAAGAAACTAATTAATATGTTAATATAATTTTTAAAAAGTAAGTTAATCCATTTTTTTAAATATATATCTAGCTGTCATGAACATAACTGCATGTATATGACAGTGACTATAAATATATAAATATAAATGTCAACATAAATATGCAATGACTACAAAAATATAAAGGTGAAAATGACCTCTCACCGAAAATGACTACATGACATGCACGTTTTGCCGACATTATTTTGACTAAGTTATCTTCTGACCCTCTCTTCTTTTTAGCCCTCACTCACTCAATAGATTTTTTTTTCGATACATAAGGCAAAAAAAACTTCGGGGGTTTTTTTTAGAAAAAACCTGCTTTTAAAATTATTTTTTATTCAAAAATATTAAATTAATAATTTTTTAATGTTTCTTTAATAATTTTAATATATTGGTATTAAAAAAATCTAAAACAAATATATTATTTTAATGTATTTCCAATTAAAAATATTATACACCATGTTACTAAATATAAACTTTTATAGAAAGAGAGAGCAAGAGGTGGTGTCGCACATATGTTGTATTGTTATCGTTTCCTCTAGATCAGGTTTTTAGATATTTGGAAATAACAAAATATTCTTATTCTTTTTATGATTTAAAAGATTTAAAATTAAAACTTAGTATTTTCATAAAATTTTAACTAATCTTCAAAGTCATATGTGTTTTAGGTGTACAAATTCCCTAATTAAGAGTCATATATATATATATATTATAACTTTTTGATCTTAAACTTATTTTATTTTGGAGGGATATAATATTTTTATATGAGTTTGAAAGTTTTAACATGTGATATTTTATTTGTTTTGACTTCATTTGATAAGGAATTTAATTCAATCCTTTCTTGATAGACTTTAACTTCTATTTGAAAGGACTTCCAATTATTTGTATTTGATTTTTTATAGGTTCTCTTACTATTTACAAACATGTGAATCTTGCCTCACATGGTTGATATATAGGCACACAAAAAACAGCTAGTGAAAGCTAGCTTCATCATTGAAAAAAACAATTCCTCGAAGGTTTTTTATAGAATAATAATAATAATAGGTTAAATTCGTTTTCCAATTAATATATCTCTGAGCTGGCGAAGAACATGGAAGCATATGACATTGACTGAATAAAACATAAAATGCATGCAGTCAATAAATAATGTGAAAACAACAGATCGCAAAACAAAACACGAGCTGGAGATGAAAAAAACACTGAAAGTACCTAAAATTGTCATTACAAGGTTACTGTTTATTTCTAACTTAAATTCAATCTAATTACTTATCATTTTTATATCCTAATTTGTATGTTGATTATTTTGCTATTATAATCAACCCTAGATAAGATAATTTAGAGAATAAAGAACATTAATTTCTCATCTAAATAAGCGAAAATGAAAATGAGTGAAAAATCACATTATACCATCACAACCATGTAGAAGAATACAGTAAAATTAAATAATTTGTTTAGCACAAAGTATCCTGTAGTCTTCGTACAGCATCAAAGATGTCTACGAGTGAGCCAGTGACCATTCAAGATTATTGTAGAAGAGGGGCAGTGGCTGGTGGTAAAAACTTGAGTGCCAAACTTGCCCTGTGGAAAATGCTTTTCATAAAAGTGTGGAAAGTCCAAAGATGCTTTTCAATATAAGATTTATTGGGAGATTGAACTTTATAATTTTTATTAATTTATTTTTTATAAGGTTATCCCAGTTTTATGACTTAGACCGCGGGTTTAACAGATCGACTCAATTGAATCGAGTTTTTTTTTTCTTATTATTTATTTTTTTTAAATTCATCCTTCAACTTTGGGGTGATTGGGAATTAAGTTTCATTATTTATTTTGATTTACTTTCTATAAGATTATCCATATCTCATGACTCAAGTCACAAGCTTGGCTTGTTAAACCGGGTTTACTTGAGTTATTTTTTATATTTTTTTAATCAGATTCTATTTCAATTTTATCTTTCAACACTAGATTGATTAAGAATTAAACTTCATAATTTATTTCAATTTACTTTATATTGAGTTATCTCGGTCTTATGACCCAAGTTGACTCGAGTCAAGTTTTTCTGGTCTTTTTTTAAATGATTTTTTAATTTTATTATTCAACACTAAATTTATTGGAAATTGAGTTTCATTATTTGTACTTTTGATTTATTTTTTATAGGGTTACTATGGTCTCATGATCTGGCAAGTGGACTGACAAGTTAATTTAGATTGATCTGAATCAATTTAATAGGTTTTTATCTTAGTATTTATAAAAACAATTATGATCTTGAATATTTATTATGAGGCAAACTATATTTTTACTGGTTATTTGGGTTACTTTTTAAACTTCAAGTTGAATGGAACATGTCAAAATAATCCTTATATGGTTTAATTTAATTTTTTTTCTATAAGAAAAAATACTAGCAATGCCTAAATATTTTTTTCATACATTAAAAAAAAATTATCGGGCTAAAAATCTAGTTACACCTAATATTGGTCCCACCAAAATACATGTTTTTAAATTATGTAAATTTTAATTTAAAATTTATCAAGTCCCATTACATAAATTTTACACACTTACTCCTATCATTAATACTTAATTCGATCATTTTTTTGCACCCTCGATACTTCATCATTTAATTTAGAATTCTTAAATTTACACACGACTTTATAATTAATGCTAATTTGTTCTGATAAATAAATTAATAATCTTCAAGTAATGCATCTAGAAGATGAAAATTAATAGATTGAGCTGAATCATCGACCCAAATAACATAACTTAATAGTTAATTAGGAGGATTTTATGCATAGTTTTAAATTATGTTCTTTCTTGATCATGACAATTCAATGAGAAGGAAAATGGTTGGATTAAAAAAATTCAAAATTAAATATTTTGTATACTAACAAATTATATAAAAATTTTCACATAAATTGATTTGTTAAGTGATAACTACTGAAGCGATATATATATTGAGTGTACATGCGTTCCAAAAATATTAAATGATTGATTAAGAGTAATTATAATAGTTCATACATGAAATTTTCGTATGATTTCTGTATAGCATTGCTCTAAAAAATTTACATGGACAATTTTCGTACACGCACACCTTCTATTCATTCTTGGTTTGTTTTATCAAAAAAAACTATCTCAACCTAATAGCTTAAACTGTTAGATGAGATCTCAAAATATGATTTATATTATTCTCTAACACATCCCCTCAAGTGAAAGTTTTTTGAGCTTGAAACTTGCACAGTTTCACATTACCTTTTGCTTGATTTTTTTTTATCAAATAAACAGGAAAGATAAGATTCGAACTCGTGACCATTTGGTCATCAAGGCTCTGATACCATGTCAAAGAATCATCTCAACCCAATAACTTAAATTATTAGGTGAGATTCTAGAATATGATATATATTATTCTTTAACATGTTTCACCGAAAATGCAGACCGGAAAACGATAAATTTACTGCAAGAACTTCATCCTTGAAAAACAATGAACAAGTAAGTGGATCAGATAATGGAAGACGATAGGGAAAGTGTTCCAAACAAAGGAAAAGATATAGCAAGTACCTCATGTGTTTCGAACATCAAACCCAACACTGGGATGACTGATATTTTGACACAGCTGCAAAATAAGATGGGATCGTTGACCTCTCAACAGGACCGGGCTGAGTGGTGTTGTATCTACAGGGTGCCCAATTCGTTTCGAAAGGTAAGACCGAAAGCCTACACTCCAAAACTGATTTCAATAGGTCCTCTTCACCGCGGCGATGAAAGACTAAAGGATATGGAAGAGCAAAAATTGAGATATTTCAAAGGGTTTTCTGAACGGGATGGGATATATAAGAAGAAAATCGAGGATCTTTTGATCATCATTCAGGATAAAGAAGCGCGTATCCGAGCCAGTTATTCAGAGAACTTCAGCGAAATTACAAGCAGTGAGTTCATAGAGATGATTCTGTTGGATGCAGTCTTCATTATTGAGTTTTTGGAGGATTCAAATGATATTGAACATTATTCTGAAAGTGTTAAGCCCTGGATGATATTTGACATACGAGAAGACTTGATGCTACTTGAAAACCAACTACCTTTCTTCATTATTAAGGAAATATATGAGAAGGGCTTTCGCAAACAGGCAACATGCTTTCCTTTTCTTGATCTTGCTAACGTTTATTTGGGAAAGTACACGTGTTCACAAGCGCTGCAAAACACCGGCCGGGATGTAGAGGGAAGCAGGCATTTCACTGATTTACTAAGGAATTTTATGTTGAAGGGAGCCATTCAGCCACGTTGTAATTTTAATCCTATCAAGCTGAAATATAATGCCGTCATGCTTCGCGAGGCAGGGGTGAAGTTTCAGGTAACCGAAGACAAATGTTTGGTCAACATAACATTTGAGGAAGGAGTGTTGAAAATACCACGCTTGGAAGTTGATTACTGCTTCGAACGTCTTGTACGAAATATCATGGCCTTGGAGCAGTGCTGCTACCCGTTTAAAGCTTACGTATGCAGTTACATTAAGTTTATGGACCATCTTAACGACAGTGCAGAAGACGTGGCTTTGCTAGCTGAAAATGGAATTATTCTCAACTGGCTAGGTGACGATGCCGCAGTTTCAAATATGATTAATAAGCTTTGCGAAACAATCACCGGCACTTATACGTTTTATGATGATATCTGCGGAAAGATGAATGCCCACTATAAGAACCGCTGGAACCATAGAAAGGCAACCTTGAAACTTGTATATTTCCCCAATGTTTGGAGAGGTACGGCAACTGTTGCAGCAGCTATCCTGCTGATCCTCACTTTGATACAGACTATCACTTCCGTAAAATCGGTATTCTAGGATTTTATCTCGTTTAGTTTCATTATTCCTACGTATGATTGATGTGATTGTTATTTTCCTTTGAAGATTGTTTTTAAACTCTGGGTATGTGTATTTCTGAACTAATAATGTTGTTGCAAATTCTTGTTGTTGTATTGTCTTATGTTAGAGAATAATATAGATCATATCTTGGGATCTCACCTAACAGTTTAAGCTTTTAGGTTGAGATGGTTCTCTGACATGGTATCAGAGCCTTAATGACCAAGCGGTCACGAGTTCGAATCTCACTATTTCCATTTATTTGATAAAAATTAAGCACAAGGTAATGTGGATCTGTGCAAGTTTAAAGTCCAAATGGCTTTTACTTAAAAGGATGTGTTAGAAAATAATATAAATCATATCCTGAGATCTTATCTGACAGCTTAAACTTAAATGAAGCTAAAGAGTTAGTGCATGATCTCAATTTCAACATCCCCAGCTTACCTAACAACGAATTTGACAAAAACCTGAAAATCAAAGAAATGAACAACGACAGATAAGAGGCAGGAAGTGATCACAGGAGGAAGAAGAAGAACCAAATCTTTATTGTCTCGCGGCGGGCCTCTATTCTACATATATCCTCACCTCGTGCCAATAAATTTGCATACTGATCATAGAAAGTAGAAAAAGAAAATAGTCCAAACCTTTCTTCCTCTTCTTGTCTTCATATTTCATCACATATTCCAGTAGTTTCACTTGTAACTCAACCATTTAATTCTGTTATATGAAATCTTCCTTCGGGCACAAGGCCATACGAACAGTGAAGTTAACAAGCAACATGTTCTTCTCTTTCCTTTCATGGCTCATGGCCACAGGATGCCTCTATTGGACATGGCCAAGCTATTTGATTCTCGAGGCCCAAAGACTACCAAAGCCACCAACCCTCTTAATGTGCTTCTTCTCTGCATAACAGTCCACAGATACAAAAAAAAAAAAAAAAAAAGGTTTTGAAATACTTGGAACTTGTTAGTTAATATGTTTTGTAGTGAATTGGTTGATAATATATGACATTAATTTTATTTATATAAATATATTTAATTTATTAATAAAAATTTATTTATTTTTAATAATTATTAGTTATTTTATTAATAAATCTAATATTTAATTAATGAATCTAGAGTAAAGATAAAAAATTTTGGATAAAAATATTTTGCAAAAGAAATTATAATGTTGTTATAATTATAGGATTTTTATTACATCAAATAATTGTTTCTAAATGTTCTTGGTCAATACTTTATTAAAAATGGATGTTAATTAGAGTTGTTGAGATTCATACATATTATGTTTTTTTTATGAAATAAAGTAATTATTCTCATAAACTGAGATATGAGAGTTACATAGAACTAATATGTAGGTGTTTGTCGAATGACTTGCATACTGAAATGACTCACATGAAAAATTCATATATAGATATCACTTATGTCCATGAAAAAGCTCACGTGACAGTTGTGTAAGTGATCCTTAGATTTAAGATCACTGAATTATCTTATATAAAGAGTGTTATGTTTTGATCATATTATATGTTGTCCTAATCAAGGGTAACAAATGGGTAAATATTGGGTATAACATGAACTATATGAATTCATCACCTTAGATGAATTATGAAAAATATTTCATCTGTTATCAAATAGTATTAATTGTAAATCATTGCGCAAGATGAAATAAAATTAAAAAAGAGTTTCAAATCATATTCAAATAATCAATAACTATGGTGTTGAGAACAAACATGATTTTATAAAGTAAACATGCTCAATGTTATAATGTTTAAATCAAAACACTGTTGATAAAGGGATAATAATTTCATTGAAAAACTATTAAATCAAACCACTTATGACTTTCCTAGTATTTGGAGAATCATGACAGGTTGTTAAACATTATACTTAATCTTCAAATATAAATCAATCAATTATTGAATTGATAATAAATTAATTTGTTTAATTTATTTAATCCTATTTTGTTTAGGATTATGATTTATATTTGGACCAACTTATTAGGGAGCTTAATGGATCACATACATAAGAATCATTAATCAGAAATTAAAATAAGATGATTAATCAAGTGTGACTTGATTGTAAATAAGTTTTAGAAATTAAGGACTAGAGTGTAATTTATACATTGAATTACAATTATAGACCTAGAAAAATCAAGTAAGGACTTGCTTGAATAAAATTTTAAAATTAGCCTAAAATAATAAATGTGATATTAATTAAAAGAAAAATTGATATTTTATAGCACTCTAAGGTGTAGCAATCTCTCCCCTAAAAGGATTTCGAAGATTTTTTATTGGTGGTTCATATGAATAACTACGATACATATAAATACTTTATTTTTTATTGATCTAAAACTCATTTCCCAAAAGGTTATTACAATTTTATATATATATATATATATATATATATATATATATATATATATATATATATATATATATAAACTAGATAAGGAAATAATATAAAGTGGGAAAATAAAAATAAAAAATAAATTAACTAATAAAAATATCTATTTTTTAAAAAAAACCTCCTACATAAACTTGCTATAAATATTATAATTGTTCTCCACACCATTGTCCACACCAGCTTCACCACCCCCACCCTCTCAGTCACTATCATCACCACTTTACTGCAACTATCCTAATTTTTTATATTGTTGCTTATCATTTGAACATTTTATATATTTTACGTAAAAATGACCCAAAATTCAACCACCCAAATAAAACTCACGCTCACCAAGTTCCCCGCCAGAGAAGCTGGTTTCCCTGGATGCCTAGAAAATCTTGATTTAGTCACTAATCTAGAAAGTAGCAGTACACTCTTTAGTGATAAATTAGGTAATTACTATTGAAATTAAAAATAAATGATGAGTTAACATAATAGTAAAAAGTTTTTGATAAAAAAACATATTTTTAAATATTATAATTCAAAATCATGACATTAATTTAATAAGTTATATTTAATTTATATGGTGTTTCTAAGCCACTACATTAATTAAATTCCAGTGCACTTGTGGAAGTACACCCATTTGCTTTTCACTGGACTTGGAGCTACTTTGGCTAGCTCGTCAATTTCTCTTTGTGAGCAAGAATCAAGGGGGGTGGATTGAGGTAGCTAATCCATCAGAGCTGCATTCTGCAGCCTCCACGGTAGATGAGCTCGATCACAAAGTATATATGGGTTAGTATTGATTATCCAGCTCAACATAATAAAGGATATCCACACTTTTTTATTTAAGCATTCAAGAGTTTGTTCTACTAAAAGATTTTCCTGCTGCAGGAAGCAACAAGGTGGATCAAAGTTATTCTCTCTGGAAAGAATTGGAGAGGAACAATAGTGTGTTAGAAAATAATATAGATCATATTCTAGGATCTCATCTAATAGTTTAAGCTATTGGGTTGAGATAGTTATTTGACATGGTATTAAAACCTTGATAACCAAGCAGTTACAAGTTCGAATATCACCATTCATATTTATTTGATAAAATTTAAACACAAGATAATATAAACATGTGCAAGTTTCAAGCCCAAAGAACTTTCATTTAAAGGGGTGTGTTAAAAAATAATATAAATCATATTTTAGGACCTCATTTAATAGTTTAAGCTATATATTGGGTTGAAATGATTCTTTAAAATAGTGGCGGTAATACAAATGATACAATTATGAAAATACATTTTATGATACGCTTCTGTCATTAATTCGTTGGATGATCCCGTATCACAATTTCTGGAAACTGTCCCCGGATCTGAAAATGGATCAGCGAGGGATCGGATCGTGCAGAGATGTTTCTACCGGGCCTTGTGATTCATATGGTACTCCAACAAAGGTCCAGCGCGCTTGAGACAGAAAATTTTGGAAATTGGAAAAACAGACTAAGAAGAACAATGCTGAGAAGGAGACAAGACCAACATCCTAATGGAGGTGAAGAAAATGGGGTGAAGAATCACAATAAGAGAATACCAGAGCAAAGAACGGAAAGAGAAGACAAATAAAGGCAAGGTTTATCTGCCGAAGATAGAGGAGGCTTTGCTTATTATTTATTTACTAATTTATATTAAGTTATCATGTTTTCAAAGAAGAGTAAAATGTTTAATTGTTGTTTTTCTAAAGCACGAACAATTATAACAATATTTTGTCATGTAAAGATTAATTGTTCTCAGTTTGCTTTCGTCTGGAGTTGTAATTCTTTCTTAAACAGGATTTCTTCCTGTTTTGGTTGATTTTGATCAATGAAGTTTTTCATTCATAAAAAAAAGAAAAAGGAAAGAAGCTTGGCATATAGGGCCAGTACTCTCGCTTTGCAATAGAAATGATGAAGAAAAAGCTCAAAGAGCTCTTGCATAGAGCTGTGATGCTACTAGTAATTAACATGTTTTCAGTGTCTTGATATCATTACCTACAGACAAAACTTGTTATTGTTATTATTTCTAAACAATTTATGCATCAAATGTTGCAATATATTGTTTTTCCAAGTAATTTTTGCTATTAGGTTATAAACTAGATTCATTCAATAAATGGCCAAGCAAGCCAGTAAAAGGAGTTAGGCCCTGACCTCAAAGGTTATGATATTCCAACCTCCAAATCCTTTGCAACCAGTTCACAAAATATCCCAGTAAAAATAGATCATCAGAGGGACTGATATCAGCTAACATTTGCTTTGTCTGTACGAAGAGAGATTTGGCAAATGGTGGACCCAAGACCCAAGCAAAGAAGACGATAAAAGGGATGCCATGTTTGGAATCATTGAGTAAGAAGCAACCCCAGTTTCTTTGGATGATTGAACACATTGTATTTTCCCACTGCAGATCATTGAGGGAAAGTGTAAGTACAACTGAACCTGGTGTGTCAGTCTTTAGCATCAGTTTGATTTCCTTTTTGTATTTGTTCTTGTATCTATAGGATGACTTTCAACTCGTAGAGACTGTCTTGTGAAAAGCAATTCTTAAAGAATATCACAACAATAATTCAAACTAGAAAAAAACATAAGATTTAACGTGGTTCAATAACACTGTTATATTCATAATAATAAAGAGTTTTATTTTTCATTATATTAAAATAAAATTATATGGTATGTATTTATAATAGATTAAAAATTACCCAAAAAACCCTAGATATCTAAAGAGTATTAATAATTTTTTTTAATATTTTTTATTATATCACAGAGTCGTTGCCCCCACAACCCCAACCCATTAATAATCCTCTGAAACAAAACAAGAAATAAATTTCAAAGAGATAGATATCGTTGTTTCGCTTCGCTCATACACTTTGTAAAACACAAACTACAACGGACTGTATTTCGGGTCATATCTATGATTGTAGTCCAGTGGATTTTACGAGTGATATGGGGAGACGATCTGCAATTCACCCATCTGTTCTTAAAATGTCTCATCCACCAAGAATACTATCCTGGATGGCAAATGGAATTGGTAGCGGTCTTGATGCTCTCTTCCTGTACAGATTGAATCACGGCTTGCTGAGCATCGGCGGACTCTGTACTCCTTTGCTGTAAAGTACATAATATGTGCTCAGAGAATGATGATCTTGCTCCTTGTCTAGACATTTGCAATCTCGGAGTTTTTGCATTCATTTTACTCTTTCCCGCCCCTTATCTTGGAGTTTTTGCTCTTTTTGTAAATTATTTCCTAGCTCAAAAAGGATTCTACTTGCTTGAAAATAATACTATTCAAATCAATTTAGAACTCAGAACTCCTCAAGTCAGAGACCAAGTTATTCGAGGTTGAGTTGTTGTCTCCAAGGCTATTTCTGTCACATATAAAGCCTCTTAAATCTCGACTCTTCTTCTCCTTTTCCTTATAGGAAACTCTCTTTGTCCAGTTGCCACAAGAAAACTGCCTCTGTTTTCCAACTTATAGTTTGCTGAAATTCCTTCTCTCACAAGGACTCCTTGCACAGACCTAGCAGCTGGAATTACTGCCGCTGCCGATTCTTGGTTGTTGTTCCTTTGCTGCTGATTTATGGTCTACCAGGATCTCATTACCATACGAACATTTGCTTGGTCTGTTATCTATTGATTATTTCTTATGACTTTGAAATTTAATTATTGGTAGAGAATAATATAAATTATATTTTATGATCTCTTTTAATAATTTAAATTATTGGGTTGAGATGGTTCTTTGACAAAATATTAGAGTTTTGATAACCAAGTAGTCACGAGTTTAAATCTCATCATCTCTATTTATTTGATAAAAATCATGCACAAGTTAGTATAAGTTTGTGCAAGTTTCAAGCTTAAAAAGCTTTCATTTGAGAGAATATATTAGAAAATAATATAAATTATATTTTGAGACCTCATCTCACAGCTTAAACTTTTTGGCTGAATTGATTCTTTCATAATTATAAAGGTTTGTAATTTTAACATTTCTTTGTTTCTCTTTCCTCTTTTCATTCTCTTGATTTTCTTAATAGACATGAGAGAGCCACGCTTCATACTGAGATTCCAATTAACAAAATTTGATTTTAGTATCAATGATTTTATCATAGAAAATGGAGTTCAATGATGGTGGTTCTATCTTGTAAACATGTAAAATAGATGGACTTATAGTTTTTAAATACATTAGAAGATGTGTTTTAGAGTTAAACATAGATTTATTGAAATTTTTATGATGTTTTTAAAATATTTTTAGATAAAAATATATATTAAAACTTAGGATTTTAAGATACAAAAACTTTGACAATGAAAAACATTATAATTAACATTATATTACATGCTTATAGTATACTCTTAGACATAATTTTCAAATCTTACCTAAAAAAAGGTCTTGGACATTGGGTTACTAAGTTAATGCATGGGTTATCAAATTAATCCTCAATTAACTTAATATTGAAAGATAAAAGTGATAAAAAAAAATGACACTTAACTAAAATAAAAAGCCTAAGTGAACTCGAGTCAACCAAGTAAACTCAACTCAACCAAGTAAATTTGTGATGCAAGTCATACATGTTATTAGATTCAATATTTTTTTTAACAGAGATTATTTTTCATTTAATTACACGACGATAAAATGCATGACAATTTTTTTGTATAAAATGTTTTTTTAAATAGAAAAACAATATGTTAGACACGTGTGGTTGAGATATCATAAGCAGATCATTGATAAAAAAAAAGATGAAATTGATTTTTCTTAGTTTTGAGCTTAACAAAAAAAGAGATCATTGATAACAAAGGAAGAAATTATATTTTTAAAATCGAGGGACAAAATAAATTATTAAACAAAAAAATAATAATAATAACTTGAATGCTACGAATGAACTATTAAACCTACAACTTGATTCATGAACTCAATTAGATTCAATGATTTCTTTTATCGATTTTTTTACCCAAACATAAAACAACTAAATTTTTTTTTAAAAAAAAAGAGTCGAGGCACATTGGACCTAAAAAACCAGCCCAAGCATGTGGGCCTTCAAACCTAGCCCACGCTCCTAGGCCTCGCTCTTTTTTTAATTTCTTAATGGGATGGATTTTTTGAAATATTATAATGAATCCATGTAAATAGATACACAATGTTGCTACCCAATTTTTGACCCATGTTTTGATAATTTTTCAGAAAAAACCAAAAATAGCAAAAAAAGACAATGAAAACCCAAAAAAATGCATTTTTGATATATTTGCATCGTTTTTAGCATTTTCAACGTCATCTCAAAAGAATTTAAATTTTCAAAGGTATTTGGAACGCGTTCAACTTTTAACGCGTAAATTTTATGATCACTGATTTTCCTTGTTGAGTTGACGTTGATATTGCTCGCTTTCAAAAATACAAAAAATAAGAAAATCAAAATTTACAAAAAAAGAGAAAAAGAGAAGGAAAGGAAAAGTTGAGGGACTAGTTTGAAAACCTAGCAAAACTTTTCCTATAAATACCATGCTACACTGAATTTTTAAGGGGGATAATTTTCACAATATCAGAAAAAAAAAACCAAAAAAATACCTAATCCTAAACCCATCTTTTTCACTAGGGCGCCCCCCTTCCCATTGAAAAAAACCAGAGGGAGCAGGGGCGGCCGCAAGCCTCCCTTTCCCTGTTTACAGAGGCTGGCCGCCCCTCCCCTTTGATTTTCTTCTTCCCCTCAGCAGCCGGGAACAAGGGACAGTTCCCTCTCTTTCAAAACCAAACCGGGGCCAGCCCCCTCCCTGTCCTCTCATCTTCTTGAAGCCGCCTCCCTTCCCTTGGTAAGGAAACCAGAGCTCTGGTGGCTCCCTAAACACAGCCAGCCACCCCTCCTTTGGCAAAGAAGAGAACTGGAGAACCAAGGGGTGCCGCTGGAACCTTCCCCTCTCTCGGCCGCTCACTCCCCTGCTCCCAGCACCTTCCTTCTTCTTCTTGCTCTCTCGGCCAACCACCGTTCTTCCCTCTCTCGGCCGACCCAGCTCCAGCAGCAAGACCTCCAGCAGCGGTAGCTTCTGCCCACAGCCGACAGACCGGTCCTTCCACCTCCCTCAGCCTTTTTCCCAGCGGCTGCTCCTTATCCCTTAAACCAGCCGCCAGCTCCACCGT
>Ga0325411_1000919_pt1 | contig 31931 bp, 30 predicted proteins | sample PopdelMetagenome_13_FD_206181 | JGI IMG/M metagenome (GOLD analysis project Ga0325411, IMG submission 206181) | Populus deltoides microbial communities from Bellville, Georgia, United States - Xylem-PdIQD-R4 | ecosystem: Host-associated > Plants > Phyllosphere > Stem > Wood/Secondary xylem...
ATGTGGAAGAGAGATTTGTGTACTCGAGCCGCATCTTGCAACGAAACCACCATCTTATTGATGCATGTACAAAAGATGTGATTATCGTCGATAAAAGGCATGCACACATTATATAATTATTACAATACTTAAACATGGATTATCATTATCATTAAAGTTAATTCAACAAGCCATGGGCCTCAACCAAATTCCCTCTAAGAGCCCAACAACCGCCATTTGCAGAAAAAAAACGCCTCTCTTTCTAAAACCCTACACTCTATATACTACAATCATTCCCTGGACCTTCAAAATCCCTAATCCGGATCTCCTCCAACAATGGCGGACTCCCTCACTTCCCTCTCTACCTCTGTCTCCACCTCCTCCACCAAAGTCCGCATCCGGATCTTCCGTCACGATGTCGTCTCCCTTCTCGCCAACGCAGAGATGACAGTCGAACTAGCATCGATGCTAGTGGACACCATTTTCCGGACTCTATTCATATACGATGATCGCCGATCGAGAAAAGCAGTCGATGATGTCATTATCAAGTCATTAAATGAGGTTATCTTCATGAAAAGTTTCGCCGGCGCGGTTGTTCAGGCAATGGAGAAGCAATTGAAAGTTCAATCACATGTTGGATGTTATAGGCTACTTAACTGGTCCGTATTGTTGTTAACTAAAAGTCAATTCAGTTCAGTTTCTAAAAATGCAGTTTCTAGAGTAGCTTCTGCGCAGGCTGGATTGGTTAATCTTGTGATGCAACGATCATTTCGGGAGCGAAGAGCTTGCAAAAGGATATTCTTTCACTTGTTTTCACAGGTTTAGTGAAGATGATTGTTAATTGGTTCTTGTTTGATTTTCCAATTTTTTTAAAATTCGATTTTATTGATGTTAAAGATGAATTTTGATTGTTTGTGATAGTCGCCCGATATTTATAAGATATACATCGAGGAATTAAAGAACGGGCGGGTTGCATATAAAGAAAGTCCGGAGTTAATTCGGTTACTACTTGAGTTTTCGAGTGCATCAAGTTCTCGTTTTGAGCAATGCAAGGTTAGAGATTGTTTGATTTTGGGTTGTTGTGGTGCTATGGGATGTTAGTTGTTGTTTGTTGTGTTAGTTTTTGATGTTGTTGTTATTTCATTTGTGCAGTCTATATTTATGGATATATACTTGAAAGCGGTTTTGAATGCTAGAGAAAAGCCAGTAAAAGAGCTTAGTGAGTGTTTTCATCCGCTGTTTAGACATTTGTCACATGAGGATTTTCAGAATGTAGTGTTACCGTCATCGGTGAAAATGTTGAAGCGGAACCCTGAGATTGTGTTGGAAGCGGTTGGGGTTCTTTTGGATTCGGTCAGTCTTGATTTGAGCAAGTATGGGATCGAACTTCTTTCAGTAGTATTATCACAGGTTCGGCATGCTGATGAAGGTAGAAGGGTTGGTGCATTGGCTATAGTACGGTGTTTGAGCCAGAAGTCGAGTAATCCTGATGCTTTAGAAGCCATGTTCAATGCTGTTAAAGCCATAATTGGAGGTTTGGAGTTGAAAATTGTTTCTTGCAGTGGTCTAAAACTTGATTTATTATGGTTCAGATGATAAAGTAGTGAACCTATTAGAAAATTGGCTGAGATTATGTTCATTAAATGTGATCAGGGTCGGAAGGAAGACTGCAATTTCCATATCAACGAACTGGCATGTTCAATGCTGTGCAAGAATTATCACATGCTCCTGATGGAAAATTTTTAAACAGTCTCGTGCTTACAATATGCAGTTTCCTTCTATCTTGCTACAAGGAGGAGGGTAATGTGTTACTGGATGAACTCCTTGACTGTTATTGTCTATTATATTTAATTGTTACTCCTGTTAATTAGTGAATATCGAAATCTCTTTTTTATAATTTTTATGTATGATTGTCTGTATATTACTTCCCACTCTTTTTTTTATAAGTTGCTTGGCTGTTTATTTTATTTTTCCATCTTATCATGTAGGGTGCTCATTCATCTCTAATGGTTGATTTTCAGGAAACGAAGAGGTAAAGCTTGCAATTTTGTCAGCCGTTGCTTCTTGGGCAGCACGCTCCGCCGATTCTGTCCAACTGGATTTAGTTTCTTTTATTGCCGCTGGCCTTAAAGAGAAGGAAGTTTTGAGAAGAGGGCATCTTCGATGTCTTCAGGTCATATGTAAAAATGCTGATGCTGTTTTACAGGTAACTTTGGTCAATTATTGTCATCCCTCTCCAAGATGATGTTTCCATCACTTAAATGAAACTTATTGATGCTGCATTTCAGATATCATCTTTGTTTGGACCACTTGTTCAACTTGTAAAAACTGGTTTCACCAAAGCAGTGCAGCGATTGGATGGGGTATATGCTTTGCTTCTTGTTGGGAAGATAGCTTCTACAGATATCAAAGCAGGTTTTCATAACTACTGCTAGTACTCATACAATTGTTCTATTCATTTCTCTGGTTTTCATTGATAAGAGACAGCTTTATGTAGTCCTTTTCTCCATTCATGTTGTATTACTTGTACAGTTGTTTTATTCTTTTATCTTGTTGTCATTGATAAGAAATAAAGTATTCCTTTCTGCATTCATGTTACTTCGGCTTCTGATTTTGTTATCTTTTAGTTGATTTTCCCTTTCTTTCCTTCATTGTTTCTCAGAGGAGACTCTAGCAAAGGAAAAGATATGGTCTTTCATATCTCAAAATGAACCTTCCCTTGTTCCAATTTCTTTGGTAACTTTTCACTGACTCTGTTTTTTATCCTCTCCTGTTTCGTTAATGTTTCATGTTGTTTTTTTTTTTAATTTCACATATGGTGGCCCGCAGGCCTCAAAATTGTCGAATGAGGATTGCATGGCATGTGTTGATCTTCTTGAGGTGCTGCTAGTGGAACATTCACGCAGGTTCATCTTCATTTGCACTCTGCATTCTCTATCATAGCTTGTATTTTTTTTTTTTAAATGGCCCTTTTATTTTCTTGCAGGGTGTTGGAAGCTTTTTCAGTGAAATTACTGTTCCAGGTACTGCTTTGTAGTGCTGCACAAAATTCCTTCAGCTGATTAGAGTACGTGACTAACTGCTTATTGATTGGGTGCAGTTGATGGTCTTCTTACTATGCCATCCAAGTTGGGATGTTAGAAAGATGTCATATGTTGCTACCAGAAAGATAATTACTGCTATCCCGTTGTTATCTGAACTTCTTTTACTGGAGTTCACAAATTTTCTTTCTGTAGTTGGAGAGAGACTCTCTCTTTTGGGGACAAGGTAACTCTTAAGCTGAACAACCTTCTTAACCCTTTTGGTTTCTGGTGGCCAAAGTGAGAGTGATAACTGTGATGGGTGGTGAACCCTTTATGATTATTCTATTTAAATGCTGATTGTCACATATGTTGCTCAACTTACTTTTGGTAACACATACAAAATGAAAACATGCACTTTGAATGTCAATCAATTGACTTGATATCTTTTCACTACAATTATAGGTGATTCAAATTCGGATGCATTTTTCTTGTTCTAGTTTCTTACATTAATGTTCCCCCATCCTACCATGCATATGGAATCTGATTACATGTGTCTGTAGTGATTCAGATAATTCATTGGACGCCCAAGCTGCATTTCTTCCATCTGTTGAGGTATTAGTGAAGGCTTTAGCAGTAATATCATGTGCAACTCTGGCTGCTTCTCCAAGTGTATCTACACAAGTCATATTCTGTTCGCATCACCCATGTATGGTCGGCACTGCAAAAAGAGATGTGGTTTGGAAGGTAGCTCTCTCTCCCTCTCTATACATCATCCTTTTTTCTAAATTTGAAGTTAATTGCAATGGTTTTCCTGGAAACTTCTTATCGAGGGCATTGATATCTATGATTATGGTTTATCATAAAGCTAAATGTAATTCAAGATGTAAATTCCCTATGCTGAGATAATATTCAAGCTGTTGAGGCATAATAAATTTTTGAAGTTGTTTTGTATCCTTGGAAATATGCATTGGAGGAAAAGTGGCATACTGAATCATTTATTGATCTGAACACTTCCTCTGTATTGATTTGTATGATTGATGGGGAATAAGATTCAATTGTCAAGGCTGAGGGAAAGGGTTCCTCCTTACAAAGCCATGTTTACTCAATTTTGTCTTATTATTTCATGGGTGATCAAAATCAATTAGATGGTAAAATCGAAGAAAAGATAAAAGCATGTGTTAGTTTAGTTCTAAGCCATTCAGAATTGTGTATTGCTGAGATAGCATGAACTAATTAAGTAACAATAAGATGGCTTAAGGCATGCCATAACTTAAGTGGAAAATACTCTGGCTAAGCATGAGAGGTTAATGATTTTTCTAACAAGGATATAAGTTAGTAGACTAATGGATGACAGCCAACGTGGCCATATCTTATTTCAGGCTTTGGACCTAAATGCTAACTATCTTTATGATAATTTCATTTCTCCCCTTGTCCTCTTATCCATTTGCAGAGGCTCCTTAAGTGTTTGCGAAGACTTGGGATCGATGTTATTGGCATTGTTTCTGCTGATGTTGAGAATTTGTGCAAGGTAAAATTCAGCTTCTTATTTCTCCTTGTTTTATGGAAACATTAACCAATGGCAATTTTGAGTAGAGTTTACATTTTCACTAGCTTCTTTTAGTGTTTCTAGTGCCTGAACAACGAAACTTGACTGCATATATATAATGGATTAGTCTCCATTACTTTCATGGTGAATTTATCAGGGTATTAAAACTGAGCTTGATTTTTTTATGAAACTTATTTGATTTGCTAGTAAAATATATGTAAACAGTGTGCCCTTCCAATTGCAGACATTATATGGGTTAGTTTCATAAAGTGAAACTTACATTATTAGACACCAATTCTACACCTTTTCTACATTGAGTACATGGCCTTTAGTTTTTTTTTTCCCGAAGAAGTACAACTTTTTTAAAACTTCCAATCATGTACTCCCATCTAACTTCTGTTAATTGCTATGTTTTCTGCTTATGTGTCCTTTGACTTTTAGTAGAGGAAAATTGCAATGTTGGTCCACCAACTTGCAATTTTTTCAACCAAGTACATGAACTATATTATATTAGGTTTCATTTTGGTATACTGACCTTTTCAATTGTTCCAATTGGGTACTTTTACAATAATCCATTGGTTTTTCCTATTTATTTTTCAATCATATGATTTTCCATTTCTCTTATTAAAATAATAAATATTTGAATTGTACTAATAATTTATTTATTAGTTTTGATTAATCATAAAATACTTTTTAACCTCAGTGTAGAACTTAGATAGCTTATCATTAATTAAAAGGATTTATTTAATTTAAAACATTTTTTGTCATTAAATACAATATCAGCATGGAGGGTACTTGTACAAAAAAAAACCACATTAGAAAATTAAAAATTGGCAAAAGTAATTAATTGTCATTATAAAAAAAGTTGGTGTATCAAAATAAGAAAGATTAAAGTCTATATACTCAATTGAGACAAAGTGAAAGTTTGTGTACCAACAACAGTTCAAGGCCACAGGACCTATCATCAAATAACTAAGCAGTTGACAGAAAGTAGATGGAGTTACTTGATTGGAGGTTCTGAAAAGATTGGTGTACTCAAATGAAAAAAAAAAAAGTCCATGGACTTGATTGAGAAAGTTGTAAATTAGGTTTATTAACAGAGCAATTATCCTGTTTCATAATTGCAGAAGATAGGAACTATTAATAGTATATTTTGTTAGCACCATCTTATTCTTATGCTACGTCTGCCTTGTTTAGCTCTCCTGCCTGCCCTCCTCCTAAATTTGCAGAAAGGATGTTGTAAAGCTTTGAGTTATGGATGTTGCTGTGTAGTTGCCTTTACTATTACCTCTTTGGTAGATCTGCTTATGTAATCAAAATATTAATGATCTCTATATTTGAATATCTTTCTGTTGAGGTTCTTTTCCATCATATAATCTTCAAATTGTTTATTGAAATTGAGAAGAAAATGTTAAGTAGGTAGTTTACATCTTTTACGCACTTTCCAGAATGAATATATGTTGAGTTATTTCTGTGGCTCTCAATCTCAGGCCTATAGTCAGAAGTTTGAGATTTTATCGATAACTTTGGATGGAGTCAATTTGAAATGCCAATGTTTTATACATTTGGCTTGTGCTATTGTCAGTATATATAGTCAGTATCCGTAGTCAAGAGTATCAACTGTAAATTGAAAAATTAAATTTCAATCTTTATAATTTGCTAACTGTATTCATCATTGAAATTCTTTAATTTTCTATTTGGTGTGTCGATGGTGGTTCCAAATCAGCAACCAAAGGGTTTTTTTTATCGGGGGGAGGGGGGATTTAATGTATTATCATGAGCATGGTTACAACTGGATTGGTTTTGCAGTATGGATTGATCTTGTTGTGTGAATTAATTGCTGATTTATAGCATTCTCTTCTCTAGATTTAGGTTTTATTCCAATCAATTGCAGTTTTAGCGTTTTTGTTGTTCGCAAGCTGCAATGTTGCCAAGAGTGCATGTTCATACATTGTTTCAGTCACTAACCTGTTGTAGTTTGTTTTTGTCAGGGTCTACTAGGACCAATGGGATTGGCAAGTTTGAATCCGCTAGAACAGGAAGCAGCAATATATTCTCTATCAACTTTGATGTCCATAACACCAAGAGATATGTATTTGGCATTTGAAAAGGTTGTTACTTACATATCCACTGTGCTGTTTTAAATGAAATCTTGATGAATTATAGCAAATTGGCCATATTTGTTACTGCTGACTGCTGACCATAATTTTCTTGTTCTCCTTGCCAGCAATTGAAAAATCTTCCAGACCGTTATGCACATGATATGCTTTCAGAGAGTGATATTCGGGTACTGTTCCTAAACACACTTAATTGCTCAATACTGGATTTGCCAAATATAGTACCAGTCACTTTCTTATAGCAATGTTATTCTCAAGTTTGTTGCTTGTAGACTATACATGTTTGAAATGAGAGATAAACTTTTCAATCTTGGAAGGGATATGCTGTGTCTTTTCCAGAGTCAGGTTCAGCTTTCCAATTTTGGGAGGGATATGTTGTCACATTGGCTCTTTCTGTATGGTTGTTAGATCTGTTTGACGTTGTGCACTAGGATAACATTTTAGCTCACTGCTGGGTGTGCATTGGCCTGGACCAGAGCATGTCTTAGGCTTTTTCCATTTCTTGTTTCTGGACCAGCACAGGATTGTAGACACAAATGACAGTTGGGCGACCATGTGTCATTTGGTTGATTGAGCTTCTTGGGCTTTGACCTTAGTTAATGTGAAAATATATATTATTAAGCTGATATTTTCTTGCAGCCACTACTGAATCTTTGTATTCAGAAATTCCAGTGATTATTTGTTTAGATGAGAAGATGTCATTTGAGGACTTTTGGCAATGAAAATATGGCCCTAGCCTAGGTGGCAGGAGCATATTAATTCCACTTTTGTACTATCAATTCTTTTTCCCATATATTTTCCCTCTGGTTCATTGTATTTATGCAAGGATAAATGTTTCTTGTTGCTACGATGGCCTTCTATAATCTGCTAGCCTTAGTCACAGAATTTCTTTTGTTTTCTGTGTTTTTGACCTAGTGTTTTGTATTACTTATTTGTAATTTTTTTCTCAGATTTTTCATACCCCTGAAGGAATGCTTTCTAGTGAGCAAGGCGTTTATGTTGCAGAATCTGTTGCTTCCAAGAACACTAGACAGGCGAAGGGCCGTTTTCGGATGTACGAGGACCATAATGACACGGTAGTTATTATTCCTTTTCATTTATTCCTCTTACTTTTTTTGCTCCTACTGCCACCTGATGTTATTTTCATTTGCAACCGTGTTTCTCTTCCCAGGATGATGTCAATTCTAATCAGTTTGTGAAGAGAGAACCAACTGGTAGAGAAGCTGCTGGTATGGGTAAAAAGGATATTGGGAAGTCGATGAAGAAAGCTGGCATGTTATTTTGCACTTGGTAAATTAATTGATACTGGTATTGATTAAAATTATTTCCTGCTTAACATGCTTTTGTTTCATTGTCTCTGGTTTTTGTAGATAAAGGAAAGACAGCAAAAGAAGAGGCTCGTGAATTATTGCTAAAGGAGGAGGCAGCTGTACGAGATAAGGTTAGAGGTATACAGGACAACCTTTCGTTGATGCTGAGAGCTCTTGGGGAAATGGCCATCTCTAACCCTGTATTTGCACACAGTCAATTACCTACCCTGGTTCGTGTCATGCAACCTGCTTTTCTTTGTGTGTTACTTTTGTTGATGTATAGACAAACAGGTGATATCTCACAAGCATTATGTCAGAATGTGTCTGTTCTTCTACTTCTTACTCTGTTTTATGTGAAGATCAAAATGTTTGATGCGAAGCTGCAGCATATGTTGTTATTAGTCTACAGTTCTCTTAAATGGTCACTGTGAAACTAAACTTCAACTGCCTTTCCTTTTGTCTACAATTCTCTTAAATAGTCACTGTGAAACTGAACTTCAACTGCCTTTCCTTTTCTGATCCCCAATTCCTCAGCAATTAGCTTTGATCACTTTTATTGTATGAACATCTGCATGCTAGGAGATGGGAAAGAACGATATGTCAATGCTTGCTATTGTTCATTTTAAGAGCCCACTAGCTATTTTAATTTTATGATGGTTGTTCGGAAACAATATTTTTCATGTTAGAGAATTTCTTCCATTGTGGTCCTAATCTATTTCTCATATGAGTTCTGATTCTCTCTCTTAGATCTGGTGATTTAAAGTATGTTTCAGTGCTTGTATCGTTAAGGGTTTTTATTCTTCTTATACTTTAAGCTTCTCTATGCAGTCCTAATCCTCTTCTTTTGTGCATGTTATCAGATTAAGTTTGTTGACCCTTTGCTACAGTCACCTATAGTGAGTGACGTGGCCTATGAGACCTTGGTGAAGCTATCAAGATGTACAGCTGCACCTCTTTGTCATTGGGCTCTTGACATTGCTACTGCTCTACGCCTTATTGTGACCAAGGATGTCAGTGTTTTCTTGGATCTTATTCCAATAGCTGGTGACGGGGAAGCCAATGAGAGTCCTTCTTTGGGTCTTTTTGAGAGAATAATTAATGGCTTATCTGTGTCTTGTAAACCTGGACCTCTTCCTGTAGATTCTTTTACTTTTGTATTTCCTGTAAGTTTTCCTCCCTATCATGTATAACTAAATTCATTGCAACTTCTTGTTAATCTATATGTGATGTCATTGTTGTCAGATAATGGAGCGCATTCTATTATCACCCAAGAAGACTGGACTTCATGATGATGTGCTTCGTATTCTCTATTTGCACTTGGATCCACTGTTACCCCTTCCTAGACTTCGAATGCTATCAGTTAGATATCTAAACTTTTGTTTTTGATTAACCAATGTGATATATATGATTTTTCAGATTTCTCTGTCTGTTTTCTTTTTGCATGCAATATAATTCACTCTTTGTGTTGCAGGCTCTTTATCATGTTCTAGGTGTTGTTCCTGCCTATCAGGGCTCCATTGGACCAGCATTAAATGAATTGTGCCTCGGTTTACAACCAGAGGAAGTTGCACCTGTATGACGATACATTTTAACTTTGGTTTCATCGTTCATGTAACTCTGTTTAACCTTCCATGATTTTATTTTCAAATATTTATGGTTACAGGCACTGTATGGAGTGTATGCAAAGGATGTTCATGTAAGAATGGCCTGCTTAAATGCTATAAAATGTATTCCAGCAGTTGCCAGCCGATCTGTCCCCGAGAATGTTGAGGTTGCAACTAGTCTTTGGATTGCTCTACATGATCCAGAAAAGGTTTGGTTTGCCAGTTGTGGTTTTCTTTGATGTAATTGAATTTGGTAATGAACTTTTCGTTGTTTAACAGGAAATAGTCCAGTGGATAGTTTCTTCAGCTTATTTCTATCACCTGTTCTATTGATTGTTCACCTATATTTTCTTCCCCTTGATGTGTAATTATAAATGTCAGCCTTGCATTTTTTTTTTGTTGTTTTTGCAAGTGCATCAAACTTGTTCCTCCACTTCGAAGATTCTCGTGGCTTGATATTGTATTGCTTAAAATGTACTGCGTGCTGTGAGGCATCCACTACTAAATTCCCTGTTTCACTCTTTTTGTGCTTTCCGAATTCATATTTTCTGCCATCATCATCAATTTATAATTCTGTCTATTTAAGAGCTTTGGGTGTTTCTTAGTTTTTTATTCAACATGTATTATTCTTAGTTAGGATTCTATTTCCTATTTAGATATGGTCGTTTTGCCCCTATATAAAGCATCGTACTTTTATATTGGATAATTGTTTGTCAAGGAGAACTATCATTGAGAATGTTGCAATTTAGTATTGCCTAGTCAACTTTAGATATCTCAACTCTCCTTCTGGATTCAAGGATCTCCTGTAGATTTTTAGGTTACTTCTATCCTTACCTTAATTTGCCTATCATGTTCAATGCCAGTCATACTTTATATTTCCTGGTAAATTTACCAGAGGCTAAATGCATTTTTATGTGTCCATGGTTCTTTCCCAGCTTTGTTAGTTTGATCTGTGTCTGTTCTTCGCTGCTTCTCGAGTAACTTAAATGCTGTAACCTTCCTGGAGGCTTAGCTAAATTTCATATGCATATGGTAGAGTTTATCATACAAGGGAATGTGTAACAGCCATCAAAACATCTATTTAAGACATTGAATGATTGAGCAGCTTAATGTTGTGACTTCAGTTGTGACTCTGCATTTGAATACACTAGAAAGATCTTCACTTGTCATATAATGATTGCTCATTTTAGAAGTATTCTGAGACATTTGAATTAAGTTATTGTCATCAATGATTTGTTTGATTGCTTGAACATCACCTGGAAGTTCTGTGAACTGGGCTATTAACCATTTATTGTCCAGTCAAATAGTGGATCTGGAAACGCACAATAAATACAAACAGCTAACTTGAATGCTCTAGTTGGTGAAGTAACAAGTAGTTCTTTGGTCATCTGGTGATTTTCTTTTAACTGCCATCATATAAATGGTGGATTTAATCCTAATCCTAGAAGGTTTGATTAAGTTTATACGGAATCAGGGCAAGTTCAACCACTTTCGTTACGTCTCTGATTTGTATGGTTGCGAGCAGTTAAAACTTTCTGTTGGTTTCAAACTTTCTATTGGTTTCCTTTTTATTTTTTATATTTTCATGCATGGGGTATCTCTTGGTCCCTTTGGGCCTAAGAAATAATTGTCCATGGCACGGGACTTGTTGTGCCAGTCATGCCAGCCCCTTGTGTTGATGAGTGCCCACCTTGTTATGGCAATATGTTCTCATACTAATTTGTGTTCGCAATGTATCCTCCAAAAGATACTGTTCTTCATGTTTACAATTATATAGATTACACGGTTCTGAACTTGATCTTGTAACCTTCTTCCATCTTAAATTTCACTTATTTTACCTTGTTGTTTTTAAGTCATTGGTTAGTTATTCAAATTATCATACTGGTTTTCATTGGTTAATTATTTCATTTAGTCGCTTGCTTTTGTAATTAATTTGAACTCACTCACTTTGTTTTTTACTCCATGTTTACAGTTAGTTGCTGAAGCTGCAGAGGATATTTGGGATCGCTATGGACATGACTTTGGGACCAATTATTCTGGACTTTTCAAAGCACTTTCTCATATTGATTACAATGTGCGTTTGGCTGCTGCAGAGGCATTAGCTGCTGCTTTGGATGAAAATCCAGATACTATACAGGTTAGTGTGACAAAATTATGATTCTTCTTCTGTGTGCTGTTTTCAAATTTTTTTCATTGATCTCCTCAGGAATCTCTTTCTACTTTATTTTCTTTATATATCCGGGATGCTGGTTTTGGTGAGGATACTGTTGATGCTGGTTGGCTGGGCAGACAAGGAATAGCACTGGCTTTACATTCTGCTGCTGATGTTCTAAGAACAAAAGACCTCCCTGTTGTTATGACATTCCTCATATCACGAGCATTGGTAAGATTTGCTTTTCCATTTTGATTGAATTAAGTTGGCTCAATTTTAAGAAATAATTACTTCCCCAAATTATCACATCCATTTTTGGAGACTAGGTAGCTACAGTCATTTAATCAAAGTACTACTTAATATTACACTGATGCTTAAAGAGCTTTTCTTTGCAGTTATTGTCTAACCCAGAAAACACTGCTATTACCAATGGAGTTCTGATCTGCTATGTTTCTTAGTAGATTAAGATTTCCATTATCTATCTATTCATTAATTAGAAGAAAGCTATATTATTTTTTCTTAAAGCGTATTTTTGGACTCTTCTATTGCATTTTTACCTCATATCAAGGAGAATCATCATTTTCATTTCATCATTTTGTTTGGTATGGACGATCTTGTATGCCTTGAAGTGTTTGTCATCTTAACTATAAATTGGTCTGAATAAATCAGTGTCTCTGTTTTCTTTAACCCTTTTATGTTGTAGGGTGACCTTAATGCAGATGTTCGAGGAAGAATGATCAATGCTGGCATCATAATTATTGATAAGCATGGAAGAGACAATGTTTCCTTGTTGTTTCCAATCTTTGAGAACTACCTGAACAAGAAGGTCAGTCTTCATTTAAATCATAACATGTTTGACCTTTTTTATTATGTTTCCATACTTCATGAATTCTATAGATGGATAGACTCTGATGTAATGATTAAAGATTATTTAACCTTTTTTTATATTTGTCCCTCATATAATTTCTTGTGCTTAGGCATCAGATGAGGAAAAATATGATTTGGTTCGTGAGGGTGTTGTTATTTTCACTGGAGCCTTGGCAAAACACTTGGCTAAGGTCTGATTTTATGTGCCAGTGTTCCTTTCATAGCAAATTCATCAAGCTTTTTTTCTTGTTTGGTTTTAACATCTTTATTTTCTTGCAGGATGATCCCAAAGTCCATGCAGTGGTGGAGAAGTTGTTGGATGTTTTGAATACTCCATCAGAGGCTGTTCAGCGGGCAGTTTCGTTTTGCTTATCTCCATTAATGCAGTCAAAGAAAGTATGAAGCAATTTTTGCCTAAAATTAAAATCTAAGTCTCATAATGATGCATTTAGTTATTGTAATATATTGATGCTCGTGTCCTTTTCTAATTCTTCCATCTCCAAATCGAAAAAAATGAACTAGAGGCAGTATATTTCTGAAGTTTCATGTTGTTATGTCTGGGTTTACAAGCTGTCCTAACATCTCTTTTTCTTGCACCAGGATGATGCACCTGCTCTTGTTTCTAGGTTATTGGATCAACTTATGAATAGTGACAAATATGGGGAACGCCGAGGAGCAGCTTTTGGACTTGCTGGAGTGGTCAAGGGATATGGAATATCTTGCTTGAAGAAGTATGGAATTACTGCTGCAATAAGGGAAAGTCTTGCAGATAGGTATATTCACACTTTGGTTGTTTTAGTTTTATTAAAATGGTATATTCCTCCGATTCTGGTCATTTTCTTTAATCATATTTGGCAATATTAGTAGTTCCTCTCAAGTTAAAAATTTTCTGATCCTCCTTTTATTGTTTGTGGACATGAACAGTGATTGGTTGTCAAGAATAAAATTGTTTTCCAATAGGGTTCTTGTTCATTTAGTTGTCATAGTGTGGGCGGAGGGGATCCCTGTCTGCCAAGCCAAAGCCAAAGCCAAATAGTGCTTCTTACTGTAGTTATTCACCTTTGTTTTTTTTTTTTTAATTTTGGTCTTTGACGAGCTTGTGTTTCTTTCAAACTACAGGAGTTCAGCAAAACATCGTGAAGGAGCTCAACTAGCTTTTGAGTGCTTTTGTGAAACACTTGGAAAACTGTTTGAACCGTATGTATAAATAATTGTAGCCTAAAGACTGCAATGTTGTCTGTGCAGATTTCTTTGTATGATTAATGCATCTATTTTCCTGTTTTTATCCAGGTATGTGATTCAAATGTTGCCGTTACTTTTGGTTTCTTTCTCTGACCAAGTTGTAGCAGTTCGTGAAGCTGCTGAATGTGCTGCTCGTTCAATGATGTCTCAACTTAGTGCACAGGGGGTGAAGCTTGTGCTTCCATCGATTCTAAAGGTGCCTTTTGTGGATTTAATCGTTCATATTCAGCACATTTGTTTGATAAGATATAATAATTGAACTGGTCATATAGTTCTTCTAAATCTTGAGGGACCATACTATGGATAGAGACTTGGTTTTTATTCTGTCATAGGGATAAATTTTTTGTATTAAAAGTTGATAATTTAACTCTAGTAATCATGTAATGATTTTAGTTAGGTCTCATTATACTGCACCCTTATGCTTGATCAGTACGGATACTTCAGTTGGATAATAAAATTCTTTTATTTCCCTGGATGGTGGACATTTATGATCTGTTAGCTGTGTTCTGAATTGAATCAAATAGCTTTTTATACTAGCTAGTTGACTAAGATAAATACAGCAGATATTGACAAGCAGAGGTGAAAGTGAACTATGTTGCTTGCCATTATTGTGCTTGTGCCTTGTTTTACTGTCTTTGATTTATTAGTATTGTTATTTGTGTTGTTGACATAGTGTTTTGTACTATTATTATTTTTTCCCCTTTTGTTTATTTGTCCTGCTGTGTCTTACTATTTGGATTATGTTGCACTACTTTCAGAGTGCTTCACTGATCAAATTGTTGCCTGTAAATTTTTAAACTCAGGGTCTTGAGGATAAAGCCTGGCGGACAAAGCAAAGCAGTGTACAACTACTTGGTGCTATGGCATACTGTGCTCCTCAACAATTGTCTCAATGCCTTCCTACTATCGTGCCCAAACTGACGGAGGTTTATAATTGCATACACAAGCCTTGTTGCTTAGCCTTCTTTAAATAAACAAAAATTCTTGACCTTGGAATTTTGTTTCCAAATTTAGGTTTTAACTGATACGCATCCCAAAGTCCAGTCAGCAGGACAAATGGCACTTCAGCAGGTTATATATATATATATATATATATATATATTTTGTGATTTATTGTTCACAATGTGCTCTTCATGCGTAGTGGTTCATGACTAACTGTCCATAATGTCTTCCCAGGTCGGGAGTGTGATAAAGAATCCAGAAATATCTTCTCTTGTCCCTACGCTTCTCATGGGCCTAACAGACCCCAATGAGTATACAAAATATTCTCTTGATATTCTCCTCCAGGTAAGGTTTATGGATGAACATTTGTTTAGTTTATCAGTTTTATTTTAATCTGTTTCATGTCACTAAATGCCTTTTGGTTTCTTGCAGACAACTTTCATTAATTCAATTGATGCCCCATCACTTGCACTATTGGTACCTATAGTTCATAGGGGTCTTAGGGAGAGGAGTGCTGAAACTAAAAAGAAAGCTGCACAAATAGTTGGAAACATGTGTTCATTGGTTACAGAACCGAAGGATATGATTCCTTACATAGGGTTGCTTCTTCCTGAAGTTAAAAAGGTACTGTTATCATTGGAGTTACGTACATATTTTGTATACCGTTTGTCCTCTATGATTAAGTTTTGATTTTGAATAAGAACAGGTTCTTGTGGATCCAATACCAGAAGTTCGGTCTGTGGCAGCAAGGGCCATTGGATCTCTTATAAGAGGAATGGGCGAGGAAAACTTCCCTGATCTTGTTCCTTGGCTGTTTGACTCTCTTAAAACTGATAATAGTAATGTTGAGCGTTCTGGAGCTGCTCAAGGCTTGAGTGAGGTATTATTGGTTACTCTAACTTTCTAGCTGACTACTGAACCACTTTTTCACTTAATTAAGCAGCTCATTATATACATAAGGTTTCTTCATGTCTTCTGCAATTAATATGACAATAGCACAGCTATTACGTCTATTGTGTTTGGACGAAGGCAATTAATCTGAAAATGAATACTTGTTATGATTATGAAGTGATACTTACCGAAGAAAACGCTAGTTTTCGGAATTTGCAGACTTCTTTTAATCAGGTATACTTAAGTTAGGGGCTTTTGTTTATCTATCTCCAGGTTCTATCTGCACTTGGCACAGGATACTTTGAACATGTGCTGCCTGATATTATCCGAAACTGTTCTCATCAAAAGGCATCTGTGCGTGATGGATATTTAACACTTTTCAAGGTGAACTAATTTGCGTCAGCTAATATTCTCATAAAAAAATGTGTCCAATAAAGTTTTTTTTTCCCCAAACCACTTCGGATTTTGCTTATGACCCTTCTCTGATTATGTCCTTTTTATGCTAATTTATTTGCAGTATCTGCCAAGATCTTTAGGTGTTCAATTCCAGAATTATTTGCAGCAGGTGTTGCCTGCAATTTTAGATGGTAGGTTCGGTAATTTTGAAGGATATTTGTAGTTTTGGTCGCTTAGATTGTTCAATTCCCTTTTTAAATATAAATGTTCTTTGTGGATTTTTTTTCCATTACTGGTAGTAGTAGAACAACCCAGCTTATAATAAAGTGGCTGGTTTACTCGTACAGGTCTTGCGGATGAGAATGAATCTGTCCGTGATGCAGCCTTGGGTGCTGGCCATGTCTTGGTGGAGCACTATGCAACAACGTATGCATTCATAGTCTTGCCATGTTTCTTTGTATTTTCTTGGCGCTGGATTGAAATTTACTTTTGTTCCTACATGTTTGGAACTGAAATTTCTTGAAGTTCCTGCCATAAAATCACTTTAGAATTTCTGACTGGGGCCAAAACATGTTGCCATTTCTTGGGCATTTTAAATTTTATTTCCAATAAACTTGAAATTATTCTGATTTCATGAAAGTTACATGCAGTCTGTGATAGCTGTCTATGTCTTAAGAATATTTTGCATATTCGTGTGATCTATAATCTTTGTTGGATGTGTGCTATTTTATTTTATTATGTTCCTTTTCATCCTTAGGTCCTTGCCTCTCCTCCTTCCTGCTGTTGAAGATGGTATTTTCAATGATAATTGGCGCATCCGGCAAAGCTCAGTGGAATTGTTAGGGGATCTCTTGTTTAAGGTTCATACTACTTCACCTCTTTCCAGTTCTCCATTTTGCAAGTTCTTTTTGTTAGCCTTCTGAGATTGCCTTTTTTCCATGTCCAGGTAGCTGGGACTTCTGGAAAAGCTTTACTTGAGGGGGGTAGTGATGATGAAGGTTCTAGTACTGAAGCACATGGACGTGCTATTATTGAGGTTTTAGGAAGAGATAAGCGTAATGAAATTCTTGCTGCATTATACATGGTCCGGACTGATGTCAGTTTATCTGTGCGTCAGGTAGTGGCACATTTTCATCTCTCTTGCATGTCATTTGCTTTTTATGTGTTTTATGCATATATGTAAACTGAATGTTCCTGTCCCTCTGTTCAGGCTGCCTTACATGTATGGAAAACAATAGTGGCCAATACTCCTAAGACTCTTAAGGAAATAATGCCAGTTTTAATGAGTACTTTAATATCTTCTCTGGCATCGTCGTCTTCTGAAAGGCGGCAGGTCTGTGCTTCTTTTATTTTCAGATTGTAGTTTCCTGATTCCTTTTTTTTTTCCAGTATTTATTTGGTAAAAAAATTGTTTTTGTTTTTATTTTTAATGTAGGTTGCTGCACGAGCATTGGGTGAACTTGTTCGAAAGCTCGGTGAAAGAGTGCTTCCTTTGATCATCCCAATCCTATCCCAGGGGCTAAAGGATCCTAATGCTGGCAGAAGACAAGTAAAATTTCTGTCTGTAGCTGCAGTAGTTTGTCCACTTTCTCTCTTGAAACTCCCCTCCCCATCAATACTTTATAATAAACTAAACCCAACAGGCAGATACAATGCTTCTTGTGCTTCTAACTTGCAGAGGGATCTTGATCATCAAGTTTCAATCCATTAACCATATGCATGTAAACCATGCATGCACTGAAATCACCATTTGGTCTACCCTGTCTCCTCATCTCTCAATATGATAAGCAGACATTAATCAAGGAATTTTGTTCTTTTTGTTTTCTTTTGTCAAAGTTGATAGAAAACATTATTCAAGGATTTTGGTCACAAGAAAAATAGAAGAATTGATCAATCATAAGGAAATTACAAAGGTTACTTTTTGGTTATTTGTCATGTAATTCTCATATGGCTTGGAATTACAGGGTGTATGCATTGGTCTGAGTGAAGTGATGGCAAGTGCTGTGAAGAGTCAATTATTGAGTTTTATGGATGAACTCATCCCTACAATCCGGACTGCCCTTTGTGATAGGTTAGTTCAGTATTTCTACTAGTAATTTTCTAAATCTCTCGAATGTATGATAAATTTTGATGTTAACATATGTTAACAGCATGCCTGAGGTGCGTGAGTCTGCAGGCTTAGCATTCAGCACTCTGTACAAGGTACATCATTTCTATCTTCTGGGTTTTGTTTTAAGTTCTTGTTTAGATATTAATTTATGAGGCTCTTAAATTGTCTCTTTATTCAGAGTGCTGGAATGCAAGCAATTGATGAAATTGTTCCAACACTGCTGCATGCTCTAGAGGATGATGAGACCTCTGATACGGCGCTTGATGGTCTCAAACAAATCTTAAGGTAAACGCCTTGTGCAGCTTGTGTATTGAGAGTCGAGTCTTTTTGTGTATATTTTTCTACTGTAAAATGTGGTTAATTTCTGTTGTGAATTTCAGTGTCAGGACTACAGCTGTACTGCCTCATATTTTGCCCAAGCTGGTCCATCTTCCCCTTTCGTATGTGTAGCTTCCTTGAGTTGCTATAATTTTTGAAAACATGCACACAAACACACATTATGATTGCTCTTTTTCTAAGACTTTGAATATGTATCCAGTGCCTTCAATGCACATGCACTGGGAGCCTTAGCTGAGGTTGCAGGACCTGGTCTTAACTTTCACCTTGGTACTATTCTTCCTGCTTTACTTTCTGCAATGGGTGCTGAGGACAAGGTATGCAACTAGTTTGAAGAAGCCATATTAAATTTCAACTCTTGTTTGCCTAACTCTAAATATCAATCTTCTTTTGACATTAGTGTATATCACCTTCATTTAAAATACATCTTCAAAATGCTGTTTATGCTACTAGATTATCTAATGGCTGGAGTTTGTAGGATGTTCAAACTTTGGCTAAGAAGGCTGCAGAAACAGTGGCCTTGGTCATAGATGAGGAAGGCGTTGAGTATCTGATAGCAGAACTTCTAAAAGGTGTTGGGGATACTCTGGTATGTAGCCCAGTTATCCTTGCCCTTCCATGCTCTCTCTCTCTCTACACCCACACACACAAACATGTATGTATTTATCACTAATTTTGGCTCTGTATATTTATGGTGTCAGGCTTCGATCAGAAGAAGTTCATCATACCTGATAGGATTTTTCTTCAAATACAGCAAGTTATATTTGGTAGATGAAGCACCAAATATGATATCTACTCTGATCATTTTGCTGAGTGATTCAGATTCATCAACTGTTGAGGTATCTATCAAATGCATAATTCAGTCTTCTTTACTCTTCCATAAATTGTATCTAATGTTCTTTTCAATAGGTTGCTTGGGAAGCGTTATCAAGGGTTATTGGTTCTGTTCCTAAGGAGGTGCTTCCTTCATATATAAAATTAGTACGTGATGCTGTGTCCACGTCCAGAGATAAAGAGCGAAGGAAAAAGAAGGTTAGTGATCACTATTCTGCAGTGTAGACAATTGGGTATGCATTATGATACTGTTAACAGAATGCACAGAAACTTTAACTTTTTTGTCTGATTTGTGGAAGGATGACTCATCTGGGTATTTATGTCCATTTCAATATTTTTGCAGGGAGGACCAGTTGTCATTCCAGGTTTCTGTCTCCCAAAAGCTCTTCAGCCATTGCTTCCGATATTTCTTCAAGTAAGGATGCTTATATTCTTACTGTCATAACGTTGTCCTTCTCATGCTTTTCTTTTGTTATTCTTAGTTGTCAGAATATTGTTATTTTCCTTCTTTTTTTTCTTTTTGTTTGACATCATCCTTGTATGAAGCATGTATTTTAGATTTGGTTTGTTAAATTCTACAATTCACTTTTGTTTTTGAGAAATCTTCAAGAAAGATTAGAAAACATGATTTGAGAGTCCCACTTTTCTTTTTTCCCATGCACTCTGTTTATCTGTAGTTAAATTGGTCATGGTAAAAATTTCTTGTTGTGAGCTTGGGAAGACCTTTTATTTCCTCAACCAGCCAAGTAGATGCTATGTGTCTGCAATGCTTGCTGATTTACTAGCAATTAATGATATGGTTTCGGAAGTGTATTGTTACTGCCTCAATTCTTCCATTGGGTGGTTTATTACTAGTGTCAGTTTTCCTGCTTTAATGAAGTTGTTTTTATCCTGTTATATATATACATGTGTGTGTGTGTCTTGTGATCCTGTCAGTTATATACATTTGGTTGTCTAGTTGACCACTGGGTTAGAAAAAGTATTGATCATAGTTATTTGTGCCTCTTGTCTCATTTCTGGTGATTCTCTGATATCTTGTGACATTTTAGGGTCTGACAAGTGGCTCTGCTGAGTTAAGAGAGCAGGCAGCACTGGGTCTTGGGGAGCTTATTGAAGTGACTAGTGAAAAAGCATTGAAGGATTTTGTCATTCCAATCACTGGGTATGGACCATATACATTTTACGAAATCTAGTTTATACTAAATGTTAAAATATCTGAAAAATGTTAGTATAAGTTTTGACTTCTAGAATTAATGTGCCATAAAGTACTGTGGTGGTTAACAATGTGTCATCCGTCTTTGGGAAATCTTGCTTTTGTGAATTATACTTTTGTGGCTACTGTAAATCGACTGATTATGTGTGTAGTTAGGGTTGAGTGATATGTAACATCAACACATCTTGTCATTGGATTGCTGCTCCTAATGTTTTTTAACAACTCCGGATTTGGATCATTTTTTTTATTTCTTTTTCATGAATGGGAAATTCCTGATTTTTTTTTCTCAGCAAGGATAATTTAACTGTAAAATCACATTTTTGCTAGTTTCACGCAATCAATTTATTCTTTTAGAAACACAAGAATGTGCATGTCTTCAATCTTTTTGAGCTCACCTTGTAAATATTTCAGATTATGTGTATTGTTTATCTGTAGGTGCTGTTAGTTTAATGGTCTTCATTAAACTGTATGCTTGTGGTAAGAGCTCATAATGACCACATAAATTTTGAATTTCCTTTTTGCTCCCTTTTTTAACGTTCCTAAGTGCTTGGGGTGCTTATTGCTTTTTGATGCCTTGATTTTAATAGTTTTTAATAGTTCTCTTGTTAATAAAAAGATTATTTTCCCATTAGCTGAAGTTTCCTAGGTGTGTACCTACAATAATGATGTATTTGTTTTATAATTACAGGCCTCTTATCCGGATCATAGGCGACCGGTTTCCTTGGCAGGTGAAGAGTGCCATCTTGTCTACATTGAGCATCTTAATACGGAAGGGTGGGATGTCCCTGAGGCCTTTTCTTCCTCAGCTTCAAACAACATTTATCAAGTGCTTACAAGATAGTACAAGGTTTGTTTGTACATTGAAAGCTCATTTGTCAAACTATTGTTGAATTGTTTCATAAATTATTTGTGGGTCTATTGGAATTTTTTTTCCTTTCATATATATATATATATGTGTGTGTGTGTGTTTGTGTGTATATATATATATCCTTTACGCATGTCTTCTTACTTTGGCTTATTTATGGTTTGTGAGTTCCTATTTCCTGCTCATGAGATCTTGAGTGAAATGCAGGACTGTTCGTACAAGTGCTGCTTTTGCTCTTGGAAAGCTTAGTGCACTCAGTACAAGAGTTGATCCTCTAGTCAGTGACCTCCTGTCCAGCTTGCAGGTTAGGTAGTCATTATGTAATTTTTTTCCCTTCACTGATCTTTGTTATGATCATGACATCACTTTTATTTTGTTGCTCAGGCATCAGATGCTGGTGTTCGGGAGGCAATTCTCACAGCTTTAAAAGGTGTCCTTAAGCATGCTGGGAAAAGTGTGAGCGATCCTGTCAGAGTTCGTGTTTTCAGTCAACTCAAGGATTTAATTCATCATGATGATGACCAAGTCCGAATATCTGCTGCCAGCATATTGGGTATCACTTCACAGGTGGGTTTAGGTATTCTGAGTATCTTGGTTTTGCAAATATATGTTTTCATTTTAACTGATAGAAGTGTTGAATCTCTTGACATATTTGAAACTCTGGCTTAGACCTGATGTTTGTTTTATTTGAATGGTGATTACCATTAACACCACCCAAGCCTGACACTACTAGGCTTGCTGTCAGGGACAGTGCCTAGGGCTCTGAAAATAAGCCACAGCAGTCTAGTGTTGTAGCTGTTCAGGTTTGGGCTTGTCAGTGTGCTGCAGTCAAGGAGTAGAAAAGATGGAAAACAGAATACTCAAAGGCAGTTGGTTTTCAATTACAAAATGCTGTAAAATTGCATGATAAACATGATAGAGGGTATTTTAAAGTTGTTAGCTCAAAAGCGACCATATCACTACTGCCATAGTTTTCATATCAACAAGAAGATACTAGAATTAGGATATAGTAGCGGTGCTACATGCTGGCTGAGCTCTGGACTCAAGATAGTTTTTCTAAATAAACCTGTGGTAAGAAGCTGAAGTTGTATCTGGGCAGAACACCATGTTGTTTGCACCTTTCATTGCTCTTGATGGACCTTCCTTGTTTATTGCTACCGACCTCTTCCATTAAAATTTGCAATTTCTTCTACGTTTTCTCATAGTTTCAAATGACATTGCAGTACATGGAAGAGCCTCAGCTTGATGATCTGCTTGAACTACTCTCAAATTTGGCATCTTCTCCTAGCTGGGTGTCCAGGCACGGCTCAGTACTCACCATCTCATCCTTGCTTAGGCACAATCCTTCCTCTGTTGTTACATCCCAAATGTTTCCATCTATCATGCACTGCCTTAAAGATGCCCTGAAAGATGAGAAGGTATTGCAGTTCCAACAGTTGTAATTTTATGCATTTGTATTGTACCAGTTACTGAATATTGCTCTTCTGCAAATTAGTTTCCTCTTCGTGAAACTTCAACAAAGGCATTAGGAAGGCTTATACTTCATCAGATTCAGAGTGATCCATCTGAAGCCACTGCATATGTTGATATCATTTCGACAATAGTGTCTGCTTTGCACGATGACTCCAGTGAAGTCAGAAGGAGAGGTTTATCTGCTTTAAAAGCTGTTGCAAAAGTATGCCCTCATGTGTTTCTACTTTAATAAGGAATTCATGAACTTTTAATTTAAGGAACTTTAATGAGGCGTTTATTTTTCAGGCAAGTCCTCCATCAATTACAGTCCATGTTTCCATTATTGGTCCTGCACTTGCTGAATGTTTGAAGGACAGTAGTACACCGGTGAGGCTAGCCGCTGAAAGATGTGCTGTGCATGCCTTCCAGATGACAAAAGGTATTTCCTTCATATATTGATTCAATATCAGTTTTCTGTTGATTATGCGTCTTTTAATTGTCAAGTGAGATTAAAATTGATCCATCTTTCATCTTTCAAAGACTGGTTTTTGGTCTTCTAATTCTTTTGCATTGTTTAATGTGAATCGGGAAAACTAAGAGGTTTCCTTACTTAATGCTTTGGATTTAATTTTTCAGGTACAGACAATGTTTCCTTACTTAATGCCTTGGATTTATTTTTTCAGGTACAGACAATGTTCAAGCTGCTCAAAAATTTATTACAGGCTTGGATGCTAGGCGACTTTCAAAGTTCCCTGAATATAGGTAATCTGGTTGAACATTAAGTTCTGTTCTGGGATTTAGCTCCTTTTGAACTTCATATTTGTGCTGGCTATAATTTAGAAGGATAAAAAAAAAACTTCAATTTCTTCTGCTTTGTCATACCTTGCTATAAACCATCATATTCTGTCCACTGGTATATTTATGAATACCCTCCGCTCTTTACTTGTAAATATTGCTTGCATGCATGTATGACACAGAATTATGCTTTTCATGTTTGTATCCATGAAATGACATTCTTATATGATGTATCTGATTGAATATAGCTCTATAAGGAAACAAAAACAGATTTTGTTCTGAAGCACATAAAGAGAATGAATACTGATGAAGAAATTATAATGACACAAACTATGGGACCTGGAATAAAATGATCGGATAGCAGCCAAACCCAAATGCTCAATGGGGAGTATCTGCCATTGGACTTCGATGGACATATCCTTTAAATCTCAACTCTGCAAATAATACCAGCATATATGTTTAAAAATTATGGATACAAAGTCAACTGGGAAGGACTTGGTGATGTTTATAATTCACATTCTATGGCATTCTATGTGAACCATGCTATGATACATGTTCTTTGGAACTTTTTTTTGTTTCTGTTGCAGGGATGCAGTAATACCTAGGATGACTTATACTTGCTTATAAATACATGCATTTGATGATTTATATATCCAGTGTGTTGTGCATGTTGGTTATTTATACATCTAGTTATTTTCTGAATGTATATTTCGGGTGGTTGTGGAGTTGCAGCGATGAGAGTGAAGACAGTGAAGAAGAATCAACAAGTGGCTAATAGCTGATTGCATCTCCCTATTATCTGTGTGTTCTTCAAGAGAGGTACGCAAAAACCTTCAGGAAGTTTGGTCAAATGCTATGTGTGGCGACTCTTGTTCATAGGAGTACATAGTCATATTTAATCATAGGAAGATGATAAAAGGCTTAACACCTTCAGTTTTGGACGGATTATATGTAGATATAGCGGTGGATTTTAGCTCTTGTTTTTGTAAACCCTTGCAATTGCTGAGGAATAGGAAAAGCCGCTCGACACAATCCCCTTTTTGTTGTAATTTATGTCAGTGCTACTTTGAGTTATCTGTATGAACAATTTTGCTCCTTGCCTGCCCAGATTGCTAAACGGATAAAAGGCTTCTCTTTCCAAAGGCCAGTGCTTGATGTTTCCTAAATTAAAATAAGCAGCATTCCTATCACAAAGCATCATGTTCTATGTTTTTTTTAAGTTTTTTTTTTTAATGATTTGTTTTGTTTCATGGTGAAGTCAAGTAAAAATATTCCTTGTGAGATAATATCGAATGTTTTCGACAGTTAAAAAAAAAAAAAGCTAAAAGGAGGTCAAACACCCTTCAAGGTTCCTTCTTCTATCTCCATGAGGTCAATCTGCTCTAGTTCCATCCAACTTTGGCTGTTAATTTAGTCTAAAATACTTGATGAGAGCATCGTTTATGAAGGTGTGCGATTTCTAAAATACTTGGAAGCGTGTCTAAACCTTATATTAAACCTTTAGAGTGAGATTAGAAGGGTTATGATTTTGAGCTCGAGAAAAAGATGATGATTACAAGGTTTAGGTTTGTGATCTTAGGCCCTGGGCCTGTGAAAAGATTACTACTGTAAAAAACTTATGGTCTCAAACTTGAAGAATATGAAGAAAGCCTAAATAAAAATACCAAGCTAAAATGAAAATTCAGGCTTTCAATCTCTTATTGTCACTGTCTTTAATCTACGTAGGAACCAAATTTCTTGTTTGTGTTTGTGATTTCGCTTGAAAAATTTGAAGGCTACAGGGTTGAATTAAAAGAAAGGGTTGTTTACTTTTTTAGTTCACCTAAATCACCCCCTTAGGTTTCAAGGGCTTTCAAAAAGGTGGGTCTAGGGAGAGGGCCTTGTAGATTTCAAAGCTGTTTGGTTGAGTAGTTTATAGGGGTTGTGATTCTGCTAGAAGAGGCATCTATAGATTTAAACTGAGGTATCTTTATAAATATATTTCCACAGGAGAGATAATATCATTGTTTCTGGAGAGATATTTCATATTAATTTCAGGGTTGTTGGAAATTTAGATGGTTATTAATTTTAGAATTCATGAAATTAATTGAAATATATAAAAGTTAGGCCGGATATCTATATTAATAAAAAATAAATACTCATACAGCAAGCAAAAGAACTCGAGCAAGGCTTGAGACTTGAGTTTAGAAGGATAGATCTGCGATAATCTAAATTTAACAGGCAAACTCGTTATCCTTTTTATTTTTAATTTTTTTTTGTCTCATTTATGAAGTAATTTTTCTTTGTTGGTCTAGTAAAAGAGAATAGGCTTGTATAAGCTATTTTCTAAGAGTGGACAACCCTTATGCATCTCTCTCTAATTTACTACTATTATTAATTTTATATAATGTACCTTTGTTTTCCATAGCTGACAGGGGTCATGTTTTATAATTTTACTTTCGGACAACTTGAATGAGTTTTTTAGACTTTAGAGATGAAGATTAGTGAACATAAATAGGTTAGCTTCACAGTATGGTTGTGATTGCTTTTCAAATAACATTTCATGTCGAATTGTATGTCAATGATTTTTTTTTTATTTTTTTAAAATTATTTTTGATATCAACACGTCAAAACGATTCAAAACATATTAAATTTTAGCAAAAAAAAAAAAAAATTTAAAAAACCGTATTCCCAATTTCTTGATATATAGTTAAATTTAGCTAGGATTCAAAATCTCTACTTAAACATTGTCAATGCGTGAATCAAGCTAGTTTATTTGTTCTATTTTATTATCTTTCATCAAGTTAACAACAAAAATGATGTATGCGAGAAACCTATATCTAGTTATTAAATTTGTTTCTAGTTGATTTAAAAAACTTAATTTAAGTTAGGTTCTAAATTAAATTAAAAAAAAATATAATTTAGTCAACTCCTTTGATTGATCATATAAAATCAGATTCAAACGTAAACGAGTCTTATCAATAATATTTTTGTTTTTTAAAATCGGGTATAACAAGGATGACCACCTAGCTATGACTATAACTCTATAAGACGCTTTAATTAGCCATTAATTCGCTTTAATTAGAACTAGAAAATACCTAGGACGAGATTATAAGAGTCTATTCAAGTAATTCTTAAATTTTGTCTGGTCCGAAATGCTAGCTATATAGGAATCTCAACATGTACCTTAATTCGTTGAATTCAAGCAGTTCATCTCTATGAACTAATTAACTTATAGCCAGAAATAAATCTTCCTGCCAATTGTATGTAGTTGAGCACTAATCAAGTTAGTTTCTAGTATTTAATTTCTTACATCATGGCTGACTGTTGATGAGTATATATCATCTCTCTCTAAAATAAAATGAAGTTGTTTATGAATTGAGCTGCTTAATTAATTATGATTGTGCCCCATCACCTCGTTTGTGGGATCTTGTAGATAAAACATTAAATCTATTTCTTGATGTTGTCCCCTTCCTCTATATATATATATATATATATATGCAAGAATCAAAATTAATGCACTGTCTACGTACTTTGTCTTTATATTTTTATTCTTGAGAATAATATAAAATTATTTTTAAAGTATCATTTAATAATTTAAATTTTTAAATTGTGATAGTTTTTTGATGTGGTCAAAATCCAAATAATTAAACAATTACAAGCTTGAGTCTTTTTTTTATATTATTATTCTATCTAATTAAATTGGAAATATTAAGTATAAGATGGTGATTGTACAATTTTAAGCTAAAAAAATTCAATTGTAGCAGAAAATAATTAACATAAAACCAATCGCAAAACCTTATTTAATTAATCTTTTTATTTTTATTTTTGAGTTTATAAATTCATCAAGTAAACAAAATGATGACATATCTTTCTAGGAGGGTTCGATTGACATGGCCCTTTCGTAAATCAACTTTTAATTTTTTTTTTTTTTTAAAGATTGTTGTTGGGTAGATAGCAATGTGTTTATCAAACCCCTAATTAAGTCTACGTAAATCGTGCTGACAACAATGGTGTGCCTACGTCAAGAGTCAGGATTAACAGGTATTTATTTATTAGAATCATACAGGAATTTAAGACATTTCCACCGTTTAATAATTTGAGTCAAACATCGAAGTTCAATGTGGGATCATCGAGCCATAGGAGTATTTGAGATTCGAGAATAGAAACTCACAAATGTTAATTTAATCCTCGATTTAATATTTTCTTATTCTTAATTTATCATCCTCATCCTGTAGTTAATTAAAGTATGTTCCCTCGTAATCATTTATTTCTAAAATACATAATCACAGGTTATCACAAAATTCACCTATACTAAGTTTATGCGAGTAGAATTTTGCTTTCGTTAGTTCTTATTAGGAAATTAGAATTTCTTTTGGATTATTATATCTCTTGAATGTATTAAAATGGTGCCATATCTTTTCTTTTTTTTGTTATATACCCATAATAGTCAAAAGAAACGTGAAATCAAAGGGATTGCGAAGGAAGATATAAATTCAATTTATTTTTCAAAATTGATATCTATAATTTGATTTAATTGAAGGCTATAATAAATCCGACCATCAAGCTAAATCATAAAAAGCAATGATAAACGCCGGAGAATTATATAGTCGCTAACTTCGGAGCTCGTTGGATTAGTCGAGATTTGTGCAAGCTGGTCCGGACACGCACGTTAATTAAAAAAAAAACAATGATAAAAATCCTTACAACCATTTGATAGTTTCTTCAATTTTCTTCCCTTTTCACCATCGGTTCAATGCTTTTGCACTTTATAGCAAATTTCCTTTTCCCTCAATACTCTTGGATACTTACTCATGGCAATTAAGGTTTACCTTTTTTAATCTATTTTCTTTATATACATAGATGGTTGGTAAATCTGAGTGTATGTTTAGAGGGTAACGTATCGTATTCACATTGGGATCATATACCTATAGATCAGGTGCAGAAATATGAAATATACAAGCCATGTGGCAACACCAAAGCATAGAGAACACAGCAATTGAGTGCTACTTGGAGTTTAAAAAAGGGTAGGACTAAGGAAAGGAGAAGACTGGGAAGGAAGGAAAGCTATGGCTATGAAACTCTTAAAGTGAAAACATTAATGACAAAGTTATATGGTGGCAGATGAAGGACATTCAAGGAGCGCAATAAAAAGGAGCCTGCATATATAGTTGGGTAGGTCTCGGTTTTTATAGTGCTTTCAAGTCTTTGTTTCTTCTCTGTCTTTGTCCTAGATCGGTGCAGCTCCATAGGAACAAAACGAAAGATTTAACACTAACATATATGTATTACTCTTCTTAATTTCTCAATTTGTAGCTGAATCCAATGTCAGCAATGATGAACTTGATAGTGAATGTTTAAGAGATCAGGGAGCAGGCCTCTACATATGCAGGTTAATTAACCATCTCCACCAACCTTCCTTCTCGCCATAAAGATAGACCCCAGAAAGAGAGAGAGAGAGAGAGATAGAGACAAGAGTCATTTTCCATTACCTGTTCTGGTTTCCGTGTGGGTTTGGTGCAAGTGATTAGATTAATTTGTTGCTAAGCTATTATGTTTTTTTTTTTTTTCTAGTAATGGTTTGTTAGTTCCCCTCAGTCTCCTTCTGTGTTTCTTTCTTGGCACTGAAAGAAACATGGGTTTTGTGGTGAATAAGAGAGGGTTTCTTGCTCCTCTTCCTCCTCTTGTTCTAGCTCTTCTCTTTGTCCAAAGGTTTACTGTTGTTGTGTCAGCCCTAAATTACACAAATTATAGGCAAGTCAGTGGCATGAGACTTGAAAGGATTCAGAGGCACTTGGACAAGATTAACAAGCCTCCAGTCATGACCATAGAGGTATATATTACATATCTAGCTTCTTAAATCTACACCAAATTTTTGTTTCTTTGTTCATGTTTTGATTTCATCTGATCATGTGGGGTTAATTAGTTTCTTGTTTTGACATTTTTCTTTGATCTTTACAGAGCCCAGATGGAGATATCATAGACTGTGTTCATAAAAGAAAACAGCCTGCTTTAGATCACCCTCTTTTAAAGAATCACAAGGTCCAGGTAAATAACCTAAAAAAAACACCTCCTCCCCTCTCTTGCCTAGCTTGTCCTTTCCATTAACGTGTAACATTGCTAATTAACGAAGTTAATTTCTCTTCTTGTTTACCACTATCTTTCAACATTCATCTAGGTTAACTTCCTGTTTGACAATAAACACTACCATATTATAACTCTTTTACGTGTAAAAGAAGGTTATGAAGCTCCCCAATGCTCCTAAATCTTGTGTATGAAAAAGGACTTTCTTGGCTCCATGTATTTTGTCATCTTCTTTTTCTCTTAAAAAACTCCCTATATATTCAATTACTATAAAGCTTAAAGGTAAAGCTAAATCTTCTTTTCTCTCTCTCTCTCTCTCATTCCTTAGATAACATGTAGTAATGTTAACTTTGATTAATGCTAGTAATTATGATGATTATGTCATGTAATTAACAGAGAGAGCCCCCAGAAATGCCTAGAGTGAAAGCGTTGAAAGAGGATGATGAGTTGAGATCAGAAAGAACAAAGAAGAGCAATGAAGCAGAAGGCGTGAGAGGTTCATGGCAAATGTGGCACCGGAATGGGACAAGGTGCCCGCATGGCACTGTTCCTATACGGCGGAGCACAGTTCATGATGTGCTGAGAGCCAAGTCTTTGTTTGATTTTGGCAAGAAACAACGAAGATCAATCTCTCTTGCTAGACACATAGATGCCCCTGATGTAGTTAGTGGCAATGGACATGAGGTATCCTATCTTTTCTCACCCTTTGAAAAGAGTGCAATTTTGTTTTTCATAGCATCAATATATATAAATATATATGGATTATTTTCATATATAGTTATTTCAAAATAAATAATAATAAATATTATTTTCAATTTTTACAAAGAAAAAGATGACAACTTTCTAGCTCCTACTATAATTATTATTAAAATATAGAATTCACAATACTTTGAGTTTTGGTATTTTCTTTTGATTATTAAAAAAAAAAAACTATTATTAGCATTTGCTCATACCACAAAAATGGATCCTAATTTTTTAATACACATAAATTTTATATTTGGTTTTATTTCCGGATTAAAAAAATAGATATAAAAATAAAAATATAAAATAATTTATTTATATATAATTTTAGAGTTGATTTTTAGATTCTTAAGATATAATATATAAGATAATTTTCCTGATTAGGACCCACATGATTTACCTTTGAAGTTCGTGTTATATTCATTTTCTACCCTTTGATCAATCTCTTTCTCTGGTTCATAGCATGCAATTGCCTACACTGGATCATCACAAGAGGTCTTTGGAGCCAAGGCAACAATTAACGTGTGGGGTCCAACAATCCAAGTGGTCAACGAGTTCAGTCTATCACAGATCTGGATTCTCTCGGGATCGTTCGACGGCTCTGATCTCAACAGCATAGAAGCTGGGTGGCAGGTATCTCCTGTGCACACTATTTCAATTATAATTAATTACTATATTTTATATGGATTAATAAATGGTTTATATATTAATTCTATGTTTAATTAATGGGATTTTCTGAAGTAATGATTTTATTCTACTAGTCAGGTCAGTCCGGAGCTTTATGGTGACAGCAGGCCCAGATTGTTTACTTATTGGACAGTAAGATCTCTGATCATATTTAATTCTCAATTACTAATTAATTCTAATTTATATTTATGTTTATTTAGCAAAACAAAGAGAGACGAAAGGAAAATTACTAAAAAAAAAATTAAAAATTCAAAGGTAGGGTGGAATTTGTAATGGCTTGTGAGGCTACAAAATATTTTTTTTGGAAATTGTGCAGGAAAAAAAATAAAAAGAATAAAAATCTTATTGATAATTTCATCGAGATTTAACACGTCAGTAATGACGATAATAATTTTATGGATAAATTTAAATATATAAAAACTCAATAATTCTCTCTTCTCTCCTTTCTTTCTCTTTTTTATGTAAAAAAAAATTAATATTATTGTTTTCCAAAATGTAGAAGGAGATATTTTTCCAGTTTGATAGTTTTGGGAAAGAAAGAACCCTAAAATGACAGTCATTATTTTTAAATTTGTATCTTGCAGAGTGATTCATATCAAGCAACAGGGTGCTACAACCTTCTTTGTGCAGGATTTGTGCAAACCCATAGCAGAATAGCCATCGGAGCTGCCATTTCTCCTGTATCATCATACACAGGCAACCAATATGATATCAGCATCCTCATTTGGAAGGTACTAGTATATTATTTCGTGCTTTGTAGCTGATC
>Ga0325411_1000921_pt1 | contig 31886 bp, 29 predicted proteins | sample PopdelMetagenome_13_FD_206181 | JGI IMG/M metagenome (GOLD analysis project Ga0325411, IMG submission 206181) | Populus deltoides microbial communities from Bellville, Georgia, United States - Xylem-PdIQD-R4 | ecosystem: Host-associated > Plants > Phyllosphere > Stem > Wood/Secondary xylem...
AATAATAATAATAATAATAATGGATTAGATGTGATGTGAGGTTTGCTTTAATTTTTGGTAAAGGTAGCCAAATGAAAAGGCATTGATGCACCTACTGTGAGTTACTACTATTATATAAATAGTTTTGCTTGTTGCAGCATGTTGAGGTTCCAGTCCCTAGTGCCAAGAGAGACGAGGTTTTGCTCAAGTTAGAAGCAACTAGTCTAAACGCAGCTGATTGGAAGATACAGAAAGGCATCTTGCGCCCCCTTTTCCCTCGGAGATTCCCTTACATCCCCGGTGATTCACTTCTTTCCTTATGTGGATTTTTTGTGTACAATCTAATTCAGACACTATCTTACTGCTTGTTGGGGCTTTTAATTGTACATAAATTCCGCCGTATAGCCTAATCCACAAGGAAATTGTTCTTTGTAATGTTAGTTGATTGCATGATTTTCTTCCTCTAGGTGCTTAAGCATGATTTTGATTTTGATTTAAGTTTGTGACGGTGTGGTGTTGCATCTAAGAAACTTTGGAAATGGGCTTTGTTGTTCCTTCGCTTAACATTCAGAATGCGGGAACTTGGAAACTGACATGCCTTTGTGATTTTTTTTATGGTATATGACAACGCAATGCAATAACCTATGCTTACCATTTCAAACGTTTGCCTTCAGTTCAGTTATGTCAAAGTTCTGGGAATTTGTGTTTGGGTGTTGTTTGGCAGAAGGTTTCCTTTCCATAGTTACTCTTTCAGTTCAAATGGCTTGTGGGTTCTTTACTTGATCTGGTTTAAGCAATGTAAAGGCTTAAAAAGAGGGGTTCCTTGTTAAGATTAGATGGTTGTTGCAGTCACTGCTCTAGGACTTGCACCATTCTCTATGTTCAATGAATTTCCTCATTTGTCAACAAAGATCTACAATTTTTAAAACAAGTTACAAATGGAGAAACAACTGTTCTAAACTTCATTTCCAGCTCCCTTCTGAAACATAGCTTGTAATCCATGTGGTTAACATTCTTTCAATCTAATGCTGATATATTAATTTCATAGTTTTAGCAATACTGTGTGTTTTCCAAGCATGCATTCACACACACACAGCGTTCACTTTTTGGCTGAAGAAACCTTTGTCGCAACAGGCACTGATGTGGCAGGAGAGGTTGTGGAGGTTGGACCAGGAGTAACAAATTTCAAAACTGGTGACAAAGTTGTAACTATTCTTACCCATTGCCTTGTAAGTGCTCATTTAATATTTTGGTGTTTTTCATTTCCTTATCTTTGTAGTTTTTCAAATGATTTACATTGGTGAGGCGACCTCTTGATTATCTTTTTTGGTTTAATGGCTATGTACACAATTGGGGTCAACCATACCCTCACTTGCGCCTTAAATAATGTCATATCAAATAAGACAGTTTGCATCAACACGGCCTGAAGGTTACATGACATGGATGACTGGTTATAAGTTAAAAAATCAGCGCATTGAAAGGGGGTTGGGGGTGGTTAGAAGAGAGAGATAATTAAATTGTTGCGTTCATCATATTAGATAAAGCACAAGTAGAAAATTGTTTCCAGGTATTGACAAAGGCATGAGTCAATAACAAGTGTGAGTAATTTATAGCTAAATCTGTCTATCGCGTGAACAGCCAACCTTCATGCCCTCAATATCTTCCATGAAAGTGACCGGTGAAATACAACTTTTATCAAGGACTAATTGTTGTTTCTTTTCTCCATGGACAACTTAGTTTCCCCTGAAAAGTAAAATCTGATAACTCTATTTTGGACATTTACTCGGCTTCAATGAAACACAAAAGCGATACCTTAATGTCATCATTGTAGCTACTTTTTTTTGGAAAGCAAACAGGTCAAAGCCTTTGATGCTTATGATTTTTTTTTGCTAGTTTGTAATATTGCCAACTTGAGGCGCATTATAGAGGTTAGTTTGCTTAGATGCCTTGCTCATGGATCTTGCATACCATTAAGTGTTACATAGGAGTATGGACCTGGGACTTGGCACATGCTATCTACCTGGTTTCAAACATATGAATAGTGCATTATAGCATTTGGCAATTTTATGTGTATGGAGGAATTTTACCATTGGTCTCTGAATTTTGTTGCGTTCTGTTTCTTTGATTAATTGTTGTGTGTTCTACAAACAACAGAGTGGAGGTGGACTAGCTGAATTTGTAGTGGCTAAGAAGAGCTTGTCAGTTGCAAGGCCACCTGAAGTTTCAGCAGCTGAAGGTGCAGGCTTGCCTGTTGCTGGGCTCACAGCTCACCAGGCTCTCACTCAATCTGCAGGGGTCAAGCTTGATGGAAGTGGTAACCGGAAAAATGTTCTGATCACTGCTGCCTCAGGTGGTGTAGGTCACTATGCAGTTCAGCTTGCAAAGCTTGAAACACTCATGTGACTGCCACTTGTGGGGCTCGTAACATCGAATTTGTGAAGAGCTTAGGTGCTGATGTGGTTCTGGATTACAAAACCCCAGAAGGAGCAGCTCTGAAGAGCCCATCTGGTAAGAAATATGATGCTGTGATCCACTGCGCTGCTGGCGTTCCTTGGAGCACTTTTGAGCCAAATCTGAGTGAAAATGGGAAGGTTATAGATATCACTCCTGGCCCCAGTGCCATCATGACTTTTGCTGCGAAGAAACTTACCTTCTGCAAGAGGCAGCTGGTGCCGCTGTTTATGATTCCTAAGGCTGAGAACCTGAATTATCTTGTTAATCTTGTAAAGGAAGGGAAGCTTAAAACAGTGACGGCTCAAAGCATCCATTAATCAGGGCTGAAGATGCTTGGGTTAATAGTATCGATGGTCATGCTACTGGGAAGATCATTGTGGAGCAGTGAATGAAATTAATGTGCTTGAATTACTAAAATTTCTGTAACTGTGTTCTTGCCTATGCCATGTGGATCCGATGCCATACACAGCTGAAGAGGCATTATATGATGTGTGATCTTGTAAATAATAGGGTTTGGGTTGAGTTTGATAGCTATTGATTATGTTTGTTCTTCAATATCAGATGCTTCTTTTTTCGTTTTGGTGTTATTTTATTTATTTAATGACGTGAGACTTCCATTTATGGGCTAATTCTAGGTATAGCTTGTCGTCTGAGAGTTCAATGTTGCATGAGTAAATAGAAAGAATTGAACTTGTTATCTGCTTATATCTTTTTCTATATCATCATGAGAAAATAAGATAGATAATTGGAGATAAATTAAAATATAGTCAATTTATAGACTGACTAGCTCGAAGTAATTTTCAACAGGCACACTCAGTGATTTTTATCATTTCATTCTCCGAAGTATACCATTTGCTAAATCAAACATTGATCCCCATGATAACTCGACAGGTCACTCATAGCCAATTAGCATGCCTGATGCATTTTCTGTCATTTCATTATCCTCTCCAGTTCCAGAATCGAATTAAGGTTTTTATCACATACATAAAGGCCCTCAAAATTCTGAGGGGATCTATTCAATCATACTTTGGCTCCAAAACTTTTGGGAGTCTGATATGAACTGCCTAAGCAGTTAAAAATAACTTATTGCCTCTTGCAGATCTTTGAAGACAGATGAACTGATCAATGTCCTCTCCTGATCACACTGTTCGTCCTGAACTTTAGTGATCGCGCAACAGATTGCAATCAGCAGTTAGAAATAATTTTTAGTTATTGCCTCTTCCAGTTCTTTGAATTCCCATGCATCTTCTGCTGAATATTCACCTGCCAGAGAGAAAAGGCGTGTTACCAAAATCTCTCTCTCTCATTCTTTTGATTTTGTTTTCCTTTTTTCCCCTGATGTCTACACGATATGATGAGTAAATTAAATGCAGATTGCATGCTTGATCATCAATTTAAACTTCAAGAAAAAAAAAGGAAGACTCTTACCAATTGAATCTCTTCGAAGAGCAGTTAAATGAGCACAACTGCAAGTGAAAGGTTAAGTTAGAAACATAACTAAGAAAGAGATGTTGGCACCATATTCCTCATAATGCCATTTCTTTATCTAAGAAAGAGGATGGAGAACTCTGATTATCTTCACTTGAGAGCTTAAATGGTCTCCAAAAAGTCAAGAAATTAGGGTGAAAATACAGATTTTGATTTTATAGGTGTTATCAATTTAGAAATTTCACCAACCATGCGCTCAGAGGTATCCAGAACCTGTTCTTAAGGGACAATAAAACCTTGGAGCTTAGATTCCCAACTTTGAGGTTCTAGGTTCAAATCCCACAAGGAGAGGACAGTTTTTGGGATGTAGAAGGGCTACCAGCCATTTTGTAGTTCAAGACAGTCCTCATAAGCTACCATTTCACAAAAATAGAGCTATTGAGATTGTCCTTGTTCAGGCACTTCGGATGATTCTGGATGCTCAAATGGTCGCAAGTTTTCATGTATTTAAAATGTCAAAGCATAAGCGAAGCTGCAATTTGAAACAATAGGGTTTCTTTTTATAATATAGGTTTCATCAATGACAAACTGTCAAAGCCAACTGATTTGGAATTCCTTCTGGAAGTTGGAAGCCAAAGACTACAAGATTTCAGAACCCCTGAAACTACTGGCCATAGGATAAATTGATGAAAGAGACCATTGACCAACAAAATATAAGGAGAGATGAACCCATCAGAAGTCATTACCTTCCAAGAGCCTTTCCAAAATCTGCACAGAGTGACCGAATGTATGTTCCTTTAGAGCATGTCACTCGGAAGATCAAATTTTGCCTGCAATAATCACACAAAGTCGGCTCAGGTCAGAATACCAAGAAATATGATTGAACCTAGTTCTCTTAGATATTGTCAAAAACCCTCCATTAGTTTGTTGGAAGCTCTCCCATCATGAAATTTATCATCCAATGCACAAACTCATAAACCCAATATTTTCAAAGAAAATAAAATAACAGCATTTCTTGAAAGTGAAATTTTGGAAATGAAATTTTATGCTAGATGTCATCAAATTTTTTTAATGGTGAAAAGATGGACCGAATTGAACATTGGCATTTATTTAGTTTAATCATATGACCTACCCTATTGAGCCTCAAAATAAGCTTGAACTTTTAGTATTTAACCTAATACTTTCAAATAATGGAAAATAGAAGCATTTCTTGAAAGTGAAATTTTGGAAATGAAATTTTACGCTAGATGCCATCAAATTTTTTAAATTGTGAAAAGATGGACTAAATTGCACATTGCAATTCATTTAGTTTAATCATATGACCTACCCTATCGAGCCTCAATAAGCTTTAACTTCTAGAATTTAACCTCAGGTATTTTCAAAGCCCTAGATATTGTTAAGCCACAGTTCAGTGATCATGTGACTTTTATGTTGACTCATGGATGTGTAGAACCATAGGTATAAGGTATGGTTTCATAAAGAATCAACAAAAAAATAAATTAATTATGAAGGGACAGCTTGCAAGTGGGTGTGTGCCTACATTCATGCATATGCAACAAGATCTATGACCTGTCCTCTAAGCTTCGCTCTATGTCGAATTGAAAAATTGAAATTCTTCTAGGCGAGAGCTCAATGCTTTCTCCTTTCCTTGCTTTCTCATACATCCTTTCACCTCCAACCTATCACAATGCAGCAGAACTCTTAGGAAATAAACTGAAGGCCTGTAACAAAAAGTCTAGAATTTGTGTATGTATTTACAAGTCACAACAAGATCTTCAGGTAAAAAAATCCCATCACTCTAGAGTTTCTAAAGGAACATGAGACCCTAAATTCCCCTGATCATGGTTCGAGCAAATAGGCCAAAATGAACTTGAGCGTTACCACTCACCACAATTGAGGAGACATTTAAGAATCTTAGGTGCTCATACTAGATAACTCACTCACCATTTGATCCCTTAACAATGATACATTTTCAATTTCTAAGGAGTAATTGATTACAGAAACAACCAGTATATGATGAATGATGTGAACAAAATCTAGAAGCATAACCAAGAAGACGATAGCCAATTTTTGCCCAGGGAATAGATTTCCCAAGTTCATGGGAACACGGATATATGACACTGTATTATGCTTATTGCGCATTGGCTGATATTATAATACACATACACATAACATGCTCTTAGCCTCTAAGTGCCTAAGCCCAACTCTGTTGAGCCTTCAAGCTAGCTCCAAGAATCCTTTTCCTCCATTAATGATATGGGGCACTTTCTTCATTATTCTTGGCCTGATAATATCTATTGTTTTATTTCCTTGATTCCTAAGATTTTCTAGGATGTGAAGAGTTTGAAAATAGTCCAAGATGCAATTTGGTAAAACAAGCATAATTTTTAATTTAACCATTGAATCGAGCTGAAATTTTAACAGAAGATTTTGAAGACCTTTATTAAGTTCAAATTTCATGAAAATCGAAGATCAAGAAGACCTTTTAAAAAAAAATAGAAATTATTGTGAAAAATTATCTTTATTTATCTTGTTGTATTTGGATTATTTTTTCTATTTAGATTAGGACTTTCAATTTAATTATAATTTTACTAGTTAGGAATCCTAATGCTAGATGAATTCTATTAGTTATGTAAGTTTTAATTAAGAATAATTTTTCTATAATGATTTTAAGTCTAAAACTAATTACTCGGATTTCTTATAAAATATTGGAGATTTTCTCTATTCCTCTACAGTGTTTAGGGCTATAATCTTTGGGCTTGACAACCCTAATTTTATCCACGGTATCCGTTGTGTCAATTGATATTAGAGCAGGTTGACCTTTTTTATGGGAAGCAACCCACTCTGCAGTGCAGGAGTGAAGGACATCTGGAGCACTATGAGGGCTCAGGAGGCAACGCAAAAAGCACAAACACATAGGCTGGATCGTTTGAAGCAAACCATAGCAGATCTAGCTTAGCTGATGAGAGGTGCAAATAGAGATCATGAAGAGGAGAGGAAATTGCTTGTAGACTTACCTCGGAGCACGCATAACCCCAAACCCATTCTTGAATTCGATTAGATTCCTTTCAAAGATGAGAAATTTTCAAAGAAAATATTTATTAACTGGTTGACAAAGGTAAAAGCTTACTTTTATTTCAACAAGATTATTTGTTATAAAAAAGTATGGCTTGTTGTACACAAAATTTCTTGTGGTGCCCGAGAATAGCGGTATGAAGTTCTAGAATATAGAACTCGTCTGGTTAAGCCTTTAACTCCATCATAGAAAGATTTGAAACAATCAATAATTATGGAGTTTATACAAGATGATTACGAAGAGATTTTATATTGGATTAATAAGCAAATAAATTGTTATTTCAACCTTCTCAAATAGTAAGAGAAAAAAATTTGCAGGTCTCTTCAAAATAGACAGAGTCCTCGGTGATAACAACAACACTGCTGCAAATATTATTCTACTTATCAATGCTTCATTTACTAATGGTAAAGAAGAAATCAAAGAAACTTTTAAATTAGTATCATTTAATGATTCTCAAGGTCTAAAAGAAAAGTTGAAACAAGTTATTGGAATTGCTCAAGAGGCTGAGGTTGACATTAAAAAGGACTTAAGTGTGGATGTGTTGTCCAAACCAAACTAGATCAATATTCTGAAATTATCAAATCAGCTGATGGTCAAGACATTACTGTTAGGGATGACCAAACACATAAACTAAAAATGCCTTCATTTAAAAGATGGTTTTATGCGAGGCTGATTTTTTAGGTCTTGAGAAGTTCTGCCTAAATTCAAAAATTCTACATGAATATATCTTTGTTGAAACTGGATTTAAGATATTTGCAACTAGCTATCTTGTGCATGCATTGATGACAGCGTTATATTTGAAGTATCTATTTATTTAGAGTGGTCGAGTTTAATTTCTAATAGTTAACTCGAGGGTGAGTTTTTCAGAAGTAGAGGGGATTGACGTGGGGCACTTTCTTTATTATTCTTGGCATAATAATGTCTAATATATTATTTCCTTAATTGTTAAGATTTTAAAGAGTTTTAGAAGAGTCCAAAATGCAATTTGGTAAAAAATGAGCTTAACTTTTAATCCGACAGTTTGATCAATTTAAAATTGTGATAAAAGATTTTGAAGACCATATTTCCTATATGGTTAAAATTTCATGATAATAGAAGATTGGGAAGACCTTAAAATAAAGGACAAAAGTTATTGTGGGGGATTATCTTTATATACCTAGTTGTATTTGGATTCTTTTTTCTATTTATATTAGGACTTTCAATTTAATTAGGATTTTACTAGTTAGGAATCCTAATACTAGATGAATTCTATTAGTTAGGTAAGTTTTAATTTTTCCCAATAAGGATTCTAGATTTAAAACTAATATTAAATAGAGATATCTAGTTTATTTTGAGAACATTTAGATTTAGATTATTATTCAGATTTTTATAAAATATCAAAGATTTTCTCTATTCCTCTACAGTGTTTAGGGTTATAAACTTCAGAATTCTAGTTTTATCCACTCTATTCACTGCATCATATACCCTACCTAGCAGTTTAATTACCTTCGATTTCCATTTTAGCTGCACCATATTAAGTTTTTCAGCTTTTTGCACATATTTTAAGATAAATATGGATTTATGTATTTTTTTAAAAAAAGAATGATCAGTCAACATAGCTACATATCTCAAGCTACTGATCCAGTACAGATTATCAAGAACTTCAACACAAATTCTTACTTTGATTGCAGAGAACATCGGTGGAACTTGCCATATCTCCCCACGAAATGATGCAGCAGCTTTCTTAATGTCAGCCTCTTTAATGTGCTCCCAAGGCTCACGTTGAATAACCTGCATAAAATGATAGTTTAAAGATTCACACAATGCATGAACATAAATCGGAAATTGACCAATCACAATCAAGTGTTTAAATAAAATTATGAAACTGATCACCACCACACCAAATGATGTCAATGAAGCAAGAATCTAGAAAAGTTCAAGTGAAATTATCCAGTATATTGACCATGGAAATTATTGGCATGTCTACTGGAACTGGAAGATAACAATGTAATGTCTTCTACTGTTTATCATGACTTCAACTTCTTCATGAAGCACATGTATAATTTCTATCTGCAAAATAACCATTCCTATTAGGTACTAATTCATGTTGAACATGTTTTGAGTGCTCAGCCAGTGCCACAGTTAATGTGAACTCATTTTCCTCCATTAGACCTCTCCCCAATTTCTTTCACTAACACCAGTAGTTGGACTCCAAAAGGAGTGAACTAGTTGGTTAGCAAATCATTGAGCAACCATCTCCAAGAATCCACTGTACATTTCACAACTGATGTTGAATGAAAAGTATAAAGATGGATTAGGAATGTTCTTTTTTCCTGAAAGGAGAAGACATGGTAATATAATACAAAAAATGCGTTAATTTTCAGGGCTTCAGAAAAAGAACGTGCATATTTCAACTGGCATTAGACAGGAAAATAAAAGCACAAGCTGCCTTTGAAAGTACATACCAGTGAATCAGCATCCCAAGTTGAAGTAGCCTCCCCTAAACGGAACACTCCACTATAACCCTTAACCATACCTTGATATCTGCATTAATAAAAAGGCCTTGAGGGGAAATCCATGTTCAAAAAAGAAAAAAAAAGGTCGCAGTTTGAGTCTGTGGGTGAAAAAAGGGAACTGTGCATAAAACCTACATAGAAAAGTATATATAATGCTTATGAAGTGATTCTATTTCAATCTTACCTATCTACCAACTTTGTGGCTTTACCAACACACACAATCAATAAACCAGTTGCCATAGGATCAAGCGTCCCAGCATGCCCCACCTTCAATCCAAAATGAAAATAATTAGAGAAATCCGTGACTAAATGCAGATGCAATGATATCAAAAAGTTGCACCTTTTTCACTTTGACCAGGCGACGCAGCTTTCCACAAACTGTAAATGAAGTCCAACCTGTTTTACAATAAGGACATGACTTTTCTTTAATAAAAATAAAGCTTATGTGATTCACAATTTGACATTATAGGTTTGTTAAATTAGAGAAAAAATTAACCACAGTCAGACAGGCATGTGGGGGTAATCAAGAAATTTAATGAAAGAATGCAGTCAACTCTCAAACAAATAACCAAGGGACAAAATAAGGATTACTGGGTTGTGCGGTAAGTATGGAATTGCCCTTAGCCATATCATGCTACATAATGGTATACCCAATTGCAACACATTATAAAACAAGAACCAGATGAGGTTTGTCAATTTAACAGTCCACCTTTTCTTGTGCAAAAAAGGATCAACACTGTTTTTTCTTATGGGAAATAGATAGATGCCATATGTTTGCAACATGCCACCTTTCTCTATAGAGAAAAAAAATACTTTTACATTTCCATTCTTGCCGAATAGGAACTTGCTTAAGAACCTAGGAGGTTAGCTGCAAAAATGACATACTGTCAAAGCCTGGTATAACCAACTTCAGATCAGCAGACAAATCATTTTCTTTTTACCTGAATGTTAGGTACATAGATTCTACTATATCGAAGAACATAGTTTTTCTCTTTTTTGTTCTAATTATTGGCAAATATGTGAAGTATCAGCAAAGGTGAAACGTAGATCCTCTCTTTTACCTACATCTTCAGCCTCCAATCCAACCCCAAATAGTTTGTAGCTGTTTAGTTTATGACTGGTCCTCAAAGCATAGAAATAATGGTGCTACTCAGATTCTCCGGGAGTGAATTCCAATCTAACTCTATCCTTGTTCACGTTCTTCTAACATGATGTTAAAACAAAAATGCAACTTCCCCTTTGAACTAAATCCTTTTGTTCAATTAGTGTTCTGATATTGGGAAGGAATGGCCATCATGGCAGCTGTGAACAAATTCATTAGCAATCGTTTAGTTTTCCACAATTGTGCGCTGAAACCGATGTTTCATTCTTTACTAGTTTACTTTCCTAAATTCCAAAATGTTAATTCAAACCTTCCTCAATTATATATATATAAGAAAATCATAACTACGAAACCAAATAACAAAAATAAGCTATCAACTCACCTTTAGGCTTATTCACCAAAACCACAGTCCCATAAGGACCATCCCACCTTGGTGGAAGAGCATTCCTTGTAGAAAGATAAGGATCTCCAGTATCCACTTCATTATCCTTATTGGGAACTTTTTTCAAACACTTAAAGAATTCCTCGACTTTCCTCTCGGTAACATCCTTCTTATCATTCAAATCAGTCCCTCTCTCACCCTTCTCCTCTTCGTCAAAAAAAACCAAACTTTTATCTTCATCTCCCTCTCCAACCCCACTATGATCTCTCTCCTTCTCTCCTCTCTTAACCCCACTCTTGGTCTTCTTTGGTTTCCCACTTTGATTTACATTATTTGAGTCTTTAGGATCAAGAAATGCCTTATCAAGGCATTGGTCAGGGAAATACTTTTTCTCCAATTGATAAACCATCTTATAATGCTTATCTTTCTCCCATGGATAAGCAAAAGCATCATAAAAATATAACTCCTCCTCTCTCTTATGTAACCTATGAAATTCTACAACTTCAGGCTTCAACTCTACAAAACCCTCTTCATTTTTCTTATATTCCTCATCAGAATCTGACCCATACATTCTTTTCCTCCTCTTTCTATAATACTTTCTTTTAGACTTATCCATCTCATCTTGAGACAGTTTTTGATCAACCCATGAATCAAGACCAAGTTCTGCATCTGGGTTTTGAGTTGAGTCGGAGTCTGAGTCTTGTCTAGTGACTCGAGCAGGTTGTGGCCGAGATTGGGGGCGTGGGGGCTGAACTGGTCGGTTAATGATCATCTCATATTGAAGAGGGCATCTAGTAGAAGTGGTGGAGAAGAGATTTTGATATAGTGAGAAGATAGGTTTGTTTAAGAGAGTGGGTCTTTTTGAGGGAAAGAGAGAAGGATAGAATGTTGCTTTCGTTGTTGTTGAAAAGGCCATTGGTTTTGGAAGGAAGCAGAGCAGAGAAAGTGATTTAGCCATTGATGATTAGATCAGTTTCTTCTTCTTGTTGCCGTCGCTGCTGTTCGTTTCGGTGGTGTTTGGGGTTTTAGCATGGTTTTAGGATTTCGCGGTTGCTTCCTAGATGTGTTTCTGCGGTTGAAAAATGTTCTGTGTAAATTTGATTTTTTAAAAAAATTTATATTCTTTATATTTTTGAATTATTTTTATCTGTTAATTCGAAAAATAAATTTTAAAAAATAAAAAAAATATATTATTTATTTTGAACAGGCTTTTAATTAAATTCAATTAAAGGGATTAAAAACTTTTTTAGGAACTTAAATGAGAATTAATATATAGATGGTGGACCTCTATTTGGCATTGTGTTTGCAACTGCGTTTCGTCAAATTTTGAATTTTTTTTGTTAAAATTGAATGCGGTTTGTACTTTTTGGATCGTTTTGATGTGGTGATATCAAAAATAATTTTTAAAAAATAAAAAAACATCATTAATATATATTTCAGCACGAAAAGCTATTTGAAAAACAACCGCAACCACACTGCCAAACACACTCTAAGGTTTGCCGAAATCCTAATAACAAGTTAAAATTTTCCTCTCCGCGCTCAATTTCCTCTCTCTTGCAATTGCATCCTCCTTGAATCTCACGGACCCTTTCCTTTTTGCAAAATTTTGGTTGGAGCCCAGAAATCGCGCTCCAACAAAATGGACTTGGCTTGGGCTCCACAAGATGGCGAAGAGTGGGAGCTCCGCCACGACGACGACGGCTTCACCTACAAAATCCTCAAGCGCCAACGCCTCACCGACCCATCTGCCGCTGTTTCACAACTTCCATTCACAGATCCAAAAGTTGAAGCGAAGCAAAGGAGAGAACGCAAAAGAAACACACTCTTGAAACTTAAAAATCAGTACCAAAATGAGATCCACAAGTGGGAAGTTTTATCGAATACCTTGCGTTCAATGGAAGAAAAGACCAAAGAAGTGAACCAAGCTGGCTCGTATTTGGGTTCCAGTAATTCTTCTGTGGTCAAAAAGAGCGAGGATTCTTCTGGGTCGTTAGTTGATGAGCTTCTCTTGCAGGTAAAAGAAATGGGTTGTTCTGGTTTTAGGGTTTTATTTTTCTTTCGTTCTTTACCCTGTTTGGTTTGTGAATATTTCAGGCAGAGACACAAGAGGCAATAATCCGTGACATATCGAATTTATGCGATGTAGCTGAAGCAATGTGTGATGCCCAGCAAGAACAGTTAGTTCAATCATTTATTGATCTGCCAGTCTGGTCTTCACCGCGTGAGCTCATGAAATCCCTCTGCGACGAGTAAGTCTTATCTTGGGGTGGTTAAATAAGTAGTCTTGTGAAGTTGATGCTCACGTAGTGAAATATTTTGTCTTGTAGATCTCTTTGTTCTTAATGTAAGTCTTCTTGGTGCTTTTCTAATGTTCTGTGATCATGTAAATTAGTAGAAATTGTGGCTTAGAGAAATTTCTGTGGGAGAACGGTTTCTAGCAAGTAAGTTGTGGTATATTCGAGTTAGTGAAATGTTTATTTGTTAACCTTGAGCACTGTTTTACTTTCCAGTGTAGAAAGATGTCAAAATTTCTTTCACTATGGTTGCAATGATTAGAGATGTTGAAAGAACGTGGCCGGATCTCATGCCTACGATTTTTCCATGCAGAATGAAAATTTCAGTGCAGTTTGGTTTCGAATTAATTGTGTGATACTCTTGGTTTCCAAGTCTCTCATTTTATTAGTTCGTATGGATGAATTTTGGTTCTGTGACTTGTTGGTGAACTTCAGTTCCGTGGTCTGTAGACATGTTGTGTTTTAATATCAGGAGTGTTTGTTCTTATACCTGATTTTGCCATGATTTAATGATTATTTTGGAGAGAAATGGTTTAATATGGTATTAATTGATATGCCTGGAACTAGCCGGCAGCCTCTCTTTTACCCATGAAAGGCATTGCAGTTAAAGAGATGATGTACATTTGCAACTGTAGATCCTTTATTGCATTGTTGATACTTCTGGATCCAGAAACTCAAACACTTATTCATGCAAGATCATGTTTCTGAAAATTACTTGCATTGAACATTGGATGTGCATTTACTTTACTATTTTTCTTCTGAAATGATTTATATCCGACTACGTGAAGTGAAGCTAGTCGGTGCTTGGTACTCAATTTATGAGCTTCGGATTACTTTAGCCTTTAGACCGCAAGCATGTATCACACATAATCTTCTAATTCTGAGCCTGCATATTACAACAACAAAACTTGATGACAGTTTGATTTCACAAAGTCTCCCTGGGAGAATTGTATGGTGGATCAAAGTATGCATCTTTTTCTTGTTGGAATCTCCTCACACAATGCTTTCTTGCTCATTTGGATCACAATGGGAAAATGCTATTGTGAAGTAGGTATATGTCTCACAAGAGCACCAAAATTGATCATATAGGAATCATGCGCAGCTGGGGCATAGAGATAAATGATTCACAGGGCGTGGTAGGCAAGGGCTTTCTGATCAGGGGATGGAACAATCCATGGCTGTACCCTCCTGCAGTAAGACAAGTGATCAGAATAGTTCCCATCTAACTAAGAATTCACCCAAGTTTAGATTGAGAGCTGCATCCCATGGATCTGAATACCTTCCCATTGCGTTCAATTTGTTTTTCGTAACACTAAACAAACTTGGCTCCAAGGATTTAAAAAAGAGGGCTATTTTCCAACTAATCTATGATTCTGAAGAAAACGGGATCCCAATATGGTAAGCTACAAGCCATCATCGGACTCGGAAATTACTGAGCTCCATAGCATAACGGTGATTCTTCATCTTCTCTTCCTCCTTTTCTCCATCCAGCATGCAACTTGTCATCACTCCATAGAAAACAGAGAAATTAAGCATGAAACTGAACTGTACATTCAGAGCATTAACGTAATGGTAACTGCAACACAATCATTGGAAGAGGAAGAGGAAAAAAGACAAGGCACCAGTGATAGGCATGCATTCCAAAAGCCTTAAGGCGTCAATAACAAATCTTTCACAAGAGAGGAGTTGCGCCTCATTGACCGTTAGCCATCTCTGTCAAACTAGAGCACGCAGACTTACTGTTGTAGATAAAGCTGTCTTCCATGTTGTCATAATCCCACGGCGAACACAAAGTTTGACGATCAACTACAAGAAGATGTGATTTTGGCATGCAAGTCCAAGCAACATTGGGCGCAAGTAACTTGGATCAAAACCTTCAATAGGGTTAGAGGACGAGTTCGTATTTTTAAGTTCCATAAAAGAATGGTGAGGGGAAGTTTTCAAGAGCAAAATGACATGGCAGAAGAGTAACAGGGGGCTAATAGATAAAACCAGCAAAGAAGATCCTCTGTATAACCTTCAAACTCGGATTTTTCTTGGTTTGTTAGCCAATAACTTGACCATTAAAAGCAATTTTGATGATTTATTAAGCTATCAAGTCTCAGTTGCTGTATTGGTTTTTGACAAATCCCAACATTATTAGTGCAACGGATCAAGTAATTTGATTGATCTGATCATCGTCCGCATGGACAAATTACATGTAACAATTACCTCGGAGGTCCAAGAAGAGATCAGGCGGGGTTGATGAATCCAGGATTTGATTTGTCAGGCGCACAATTACTTCATTTTATGGAGTCCATTACAGAACTCAGACCTCATAATATGTAAAATGCTAATATTTCAAACGGATAAAAATTGTGTAAAATTCTTTCAAGAGAATTCACTGTGCCGCAGCAAGATCTGTTTGCATTTCGAATTCCAACAAGTTCAAGCACCCCCAAATGTGGTGGCAGGCCAAAACTGAAGGTTCTATCCAATCTGATATTAGCAAGCTGTTCAATGAACTATAGATAATATCTGCCCAACATAAAACTTTTTTTGTTATTATTATTCATCTTAATGAGAGAGCAAAGAACAATATCGCCAAGACTGCTGGTGAAGACTGAAATTTCTTAGCCTGACAGGGTTTTAAGATCATCTTCATTCAGATATGAAGGAACAACTTTCACAGGTTGAATAACGAAACCGGCTTCCTTACAAGCATCCTCCAGAAGTTTTACTTGTAGAGGCCCATCAGGGCAGAATACAACCACAGCTCCTCCACTACCTGTAAATTTTGAAGCAGCACCCACCCTTCGGGCCACCTCCACCATTTCAATGTTTAAAGAACCAAGAGCATCATCTCCAAACATGCTCCTATAAAAAATTTCCGTATCAGCTAGGTTGGTATGGCTATAAAATGCCTGAATCATCTTAAAAACAACAGAGACACCATTTGTTCTGGAAAGTAAAAGGTAACAGCAAGAGCATTTAAAAATTATTGAAACAAAGATATCAATTATTTTCTTTGTTTCTTACTATTATTGAAACAAAGTTAATATTACACATATGGCCAAGATAAGGAACTCCATTGCAACCACTTTAGCGCAAAGACAAATAATTCATGTGCTAAGACATGAAAAGAGCAGAAATAACAGGATTTGTTTGCGTCTAACGATGTAAGGATTAACAATTTTAACATGGAAAATCTTCCAAAGAGAAATCATCACCAAAACCCAATTAATTTAAATCTGTCAATTCAGAGTCATGGTCCACAAGGTCGTGAATCATTAGCAACCCTCATCAAACTTTTAGTATGAAATAATTTTAGTGATTGAAAAATAACAGCCAGGCACACATGATGACAACGATGGTCGTCATGGTGTGAAACACCATTATCAGCATTATGAAAATGGTAATGGACTCTTCCTTTTCTAATAAAACTATGGTTGGCATAAACAAATGATGCTCATAAGAAGAGCACTTTTGTTCCCAAAACATTTTTTCATTTTCAAAGTGTACGACAAACATGCAAATATTGTAACGTGAAAGCTTTAATGGTATTGAGACGCAAAATCCCTGAAGAGCTAATTTCTCTTCAAATCTAATCTAGACCGATTAGAAGCAGAAATATATTACCTTCGAAGGTCAAAATTGCGATTCATCAGGTCTGCAAGTTTGGAATAATCCTTTTCAAGTATTGCGGTTTGTCCTTGTAAAGCTAGATCTGCAACTTCCGCCATTGATGATACAATAAACTCATCACCATCAAGCCACCTTTTCTGAACTGTGCTATGTACCTGCACTTAAAACAGACAGAAGATATTACCAAGTTCAAAAAAAAAAATCATCGAATGAAATATTAAAGCCATGCCATTAAATGAATATTATACAAAATCACTCTCTTGCATAGAAGCTCCTGCTACAAGCTTGTAGTGCGTGGCATTTAAAAATGTCTGAAAGATATCTACATATAACCAGAACTTTAACAAAGAAAGGAGTTGCTACCACACGAGATAAAAACAGAGGCATTGCTATTTTACACACAGCTGTTTGAAATTGCTGGGGCCTATAACACTATTCATGAGCACCTCGCTGCCCTTTCAAGACGTGCTGTCCAAACTACATCTGGGCACAAAACCAAAATCATTCATGGCCACATCAGCAGGAATGATAATTCCATGCAGCCACGAATTCATGTATATACCCTGTGAGGTAACAGAGAGAGTATTTAAGTCAAGGGTAAGAAAAAAGTCTTCAAAATAATGCTAACCTTCCCAGAATCACTTGGATTCTCAGCATAGATGAGCTGGAGGGGTGGGAGAAGACTGGTATCCATTGGTGTATAGACACCATGGCCCAACTTTTCCATGTGATCTTTATTAAAATCCTGCAGAAGAGTGTGTAACATATGTGAATCATTATATTTTAACCAATTTGTTTAACATGTTTGCATTAGCACCTACCATGTAAACAAGGCCCCCGTAGACCTGTGCCACTCGATCTTGAAGACCAGCAATAATTCCAAGTTCTTTCTCTGCACTTAGTATAAGGTCAGGCCTGATTTCTACTTTGACCAGATGCCTGACTTTGTAGAAGTCAAGAAGGCAGTTTAAGGCTGCACAAACAATTGCACTAGAACCTGAAAGTCCTGTCTGAAACGTCAAAATTATAACTTAAGCGCTGTTTTGCAAAGAATTTAGAGGAAAAAAACAAAGAAAAAAAGAAGGAAATTGCTTTCAGTACTACTCTACACGATCTGGGATGAATATATGACTGCACCCCATTTTCATTCGAAAGCAAAACAATGGCTTAAAACAAAGATCTCAAGCACAGATCAGAGAATAAATAGGATGAAGAAAAGTGGATGCACCTGGCGAGGAATGTTAGTGTCATATGACAGAGTAAAGTTCTCCTTACTAAGCTCAATATTATTCTCATTGCAATAGTTGTAGAAAACCTTACAGATTGACATAAGCAATCTTACACCTCCATAGTAACCCTCACTTTGCAACCGATTCACCTAACAAATAAAATGGCACATACACATCATTAAACAGCAAGATAAAAATGTAACAATCATAGCACAAAAATATAAGAGAAGAGAAAGAAACCAGGTGATCGAGGCCTGAGAACTGGACAAGATCATGAGTAGGATGTGGGGTGATGATGAGATGATGAGAGGGCTGCAGTTTGACAGTGGCCCAGAAATTGGCAAGGCTGAAAGACATAGTGCGGCCATAATAAACATCGCTGGGATTACCTAAGAGACCCACACGTGCATACACTTTGTGTTCGATTTCTTTGCTCTTTCTTGATGATGGTGATTCCTCGTCCATCGTGTCTTTCTTTCTCTCCGTCTTTTGGCAGATCCACAGGGAGAGAGTTTTAATGTTTTTCCAAGTGTTTCAGTTTGAGTTTGTGTTGTGTTGTGTCCTGTTGCCGAGTTGTTTGTCTTGAATGATGTTTCGTTTCTTTTAATGTTTAATTTAATTTATTTTATTGTTAGGATTAGGACGTGACTTGTAGGCATGACTAGATGATGATGATGAGGTTGGTGTGATTGATTTGGTTAGTCGGCCAGGCTGGCCCAGTCGAGGAAAAGGCACCGCTTTTCTCTCTCTTCCGAGGTCAATTTTTTATATTTTTCAATTATTTTAACGTGTAAATAATAAAAATATTTTTTTAAAAATATTATTTTAATATATTTCACAACTATTATGAAAAAAAATATATATATATATCATCTAATTGCTTAAGGTTATATTCATCATAAAGAGTAAGTAAAATTGTTATGAGATTATTTTCCTGAAATGTCATGCATTGCGAGAAAAATTAAATTAATTGAAGACAATCACAAATTCCTGCACCACAGGCAATAATTTAGTTACTGTACAATTCACCAGGAATGTACAAATTGAGTGTCAACAGGAAAGGAACATGCCATGATTTCAAACATTAAACAAGGAAACATTAGTCTTCCTCCTTTTCGCTGTCTTCGGGCAGCCCCATGTCATCTCCAACACCTTCAAGTAGTTTATCCACATCCTCCCCAAGATCCATTAACCTTGCGCTCAGCTTTTCGACCCTGCTCTGTTCTTGCCCAAGGCACACTAGCAAATCATTCAGCTCCGCTTCGCTCTCCTTCTGGGCTTCTTCCCTGGCTTCTGCTCTTATCGCCTCAACATCTGGAGGTGTTGAGGCTCCCCCACTCTTCAAGGCTTTCACTTCCTTCTCCAGATGGAAATTGGCCTGTTCTAGACTGTTATAGGCATCAGATAGGCTCTTCAGATCGGACTCCATCTTTCCAGCTAGATTCTGGTACATGGATGCCTCTGATTCTATTTTGGCTTTCTCTGCCTTGAGCATCTCTATTCGTTGAGATGCTTCCTGAAGATCTCTCCGGAGTGTCTCAGCCTGGACTCTGTCTAAGCCCCCACTTGTCCTTTGTTCAGGTTGAGATGAGACACTCCCACCTGTCTTGGCCAAGTTCTCAGCCAGAGTTGCATTCCGACCAAGAAGATTCTAAAGAAACAAGAAAAATATAAACTGATAAATCAAATACATTTCCCTGCAGCTCTAAAATTCTTTTTTTTTTTAATAATAAATAAATAACAGTTGCAACTGTTACGAATCTCCCTGCAACACATAATGAATGACATCACAGGTCACCAACACATATTAGAATGGCTTGAAGCAATCAACAATGGCAACCATGGTACAATGACATTAATTCCCACGATAGTAATGTATAAGAGCAATACTTTAATTATGGGAACAGCGTGACGTTCTGGTCCACGGGTTCTGATCTAAATAATAGGGATGGTCAAAGAAACCAAAAGCCTAAAACACTTTATGCGATAGCATACAAGAGGTCGGATAAGAATACTTGTATCAGTGGTGCAGTTTTCTATCCATCAAATTTCTTCCTAATCACAGTATCAATCATCTTAGTTGTTCCCTTTTCCCGCTTTTGGATACTTTTTTTTAAGTTATAGCTTCACCATTTGATGCTCAGTTTAATATGCAACATAACATTTGCCCAGCAGGTAAAGCTGAGTACATCTAACATGCCCATAATCTATCAAGTAAATTTTAAAAGGTCCAGGTCACTTCAAAGCCTCAGTTTTTTGGTGTCCATCATTGCATCCAGCTGAAGGATTAAGATAAGACTGCTGAGAACCCATGACAGGCTCCAACTTTATTTAAATGTAAGGAAAGATATAACTAAACAAGGTAGCTCATGCTTAGCCATTTCCTTTTGTCTTTCAGGAGAATAAGCTGTATCCAGAAATGATTGAATAGAAAAGGTAATCAGCTCTAAGACATAAAAAGTACCTGTATCTCAGAGCATTGCTTCTGCACAAATGATTTCAGCCGTTCTATGTAGTCTTTGTCACTTTCTCCTCTCTTTAGCTCCAATTCTGCAGGTACAACAGCCACCTCACTCTTTGGACGACTATATACATCTACAACTGTTTCTCTGATATTTCCTTCCAAACTCTTGACAAAGTTGACAAAATGAGAATCAAATAGTGATGAAAGTATAGGATGATCCTCATTCTTATGGTCAGGTGAATCCTGCTCATCAACATCGTCAATCTCTGCCATACTAGCAGCAGCAGATCTTGTCAATGGTTTATGAAGCTTTGTTGGCTTAACAGAGGAGAAAAGGAAGCTCTTCATCATTTCATCAAACTTAAGAAAGTACGATGTGAGTCCAATCTTCTGACTTATGGCATCAACTACTGTAAAAGCATCCTTTCCACTCTCACCAGACTTGTTGTAAATAACACACTCCCCCAAGAGAACTGCTCCCAACCCCCTTATGCACATAGTTGCAGATGGATTTGACACCAACTCAAGCAAATATGTTAGATGGGGACGTGAAGCTAGGAAGCACTGAATTGCATTGGGGCAGTCAGCTAGCCAGGTCACCAGCAATTTCAGAATAATTGGTTGAACATACGAGTTCTCTTTTGTACTTGTTTTTCCATCTTTATTTTTCATGTTGGAAGCAAGGGCCAAGTATTTAACCATGCGGTGCATTAGTGGCTCTGGAGCTCCTAGGGATGGCGTTGGCGACTCAAGCTCAATGCGCAGAACCTGCAAATGTTTTCTTAAAATCAGATCATCTCAAAAAAGACAGGAGGGGAAGGGGGTTCACATTTCCCTTGAAGAAAACTACACGCAATGGGGGGGGAAACCAAGTCCACTCTTGTTTCTCCTTTGTGGCGGTATATGGAAGAAAAACTGCACTAGTATGTGCGCACACTCCACTTACCTAATTTATCCAAACCCATACTCATTATCTCCCCGCATGGATTCTTGATCAATAGTATCCATAAATAATTGTGTTGGCTCAACAATCAATCAAAGGCGGTAAAAAGAACATTCAAAAAGCAGACCCTACATTTCTAGTGTATGTTGAAAGGGAAGTGGTTGCAATAGACAGAGTAGCTAAACTTGCAAGGAGTTCATTTCCAGGTGCTTTTAAGCATCAATTTACCAACCCCTCACAAAAGGAATGCATTACATGGGACACTTGGAAAAAGAAATACAGCAGCAACCATATTAAATGCAACTCTTGCAACCATGAAAGCAACAACTTTCACAGGTTATATGTATCATTAAAGATGATGTTTGAATTTTCACTTCAAAAGAATAAAACATTTATCAGAATTCAAAACAGGAATGGAAAGTGGAGAACAGGAACTCAATCCATGGGTCAGCCATAGGATAACGTACTTTGAGATGCATTTGTATCATGATAATTTTAAAAGAAACAGTCTAAATCCATGGAAACAAAGCCTATAATTCATGAAAGGCAGATAAAATTACAAACACATCCCCTCTAGCCATAACTGCACCCTTGATTTGTTTCAAAATCAACTCATTGACAAGCCTCAATTTACAACGGCTACGCCTCCAACAACACTTCTTGAATCCATCTCTAGTCACTCCATTACCACTTCTTAAATCCACTTCCAACCTCCAGTATATCCGATCAAACCTTTCTGAATTGTCCATTACATACTAACTGAAACATATTCTTAATCACCTTACAAAACTGCTCATTGAAAGCAATCAAATGCTAATGAGTACAAAAGAAGCGCTTGCTATTCAAGTTGTTAGTGTTTAGCAGCATTATCTGATAACTCATCAAAAAGATCAATAAAAAGAAAGAAAATGAAACCACTTGGTCTAGTTGAATCTCTCTTCTTAAGATGATTCAACTTTTAAGCAGGAAATCTATTGTTCAATTTTCCCTCTCAGTTTTTTCACTTTCTGAATAATTTCAGTAACAAAAGGTTTTTTTTTTTTCACTGGGAAAAATTGTTATTAAATCAATTGTTTGGAGCCTTTTCTTTCTAATGATTGTATCTTGTGACAACAAATCTTTCCTTGGAGAATTAAAAAGTATGTGAAAGGGGAGTCAAATATGAGCTAGACAACAAGAGTTTTAGTGGTGATGGTGTTTGAGATGAGTTTGAATTTTTGTGGCAAATGGAGAGGTATGAGATACCAAAAGTCTGAAAAATGAAAAGAGAGGCAGAACTGAGATTAAAATAAAATAAAAGAGATATAGTGGTAAGTTTGACTAACTTTGCATGGATGCAAGCTTCTAGCTGGTGGATTTGAGAGTCTCATTTTAATATCTTGAATATCATTTTTCAGTCCCACATCCATGTTAAAACAGAAGAAGAAAAATAAGAGATTGCATACCCTTTCCTTGCACTGGATATTGTCCCTGAGTATATGAGAAAGCACACTCGCAGCCCTGCAACAAGTCTGGAGTTCAAAACATTAGATTGATGGTTAACATGCAGCAAGTACCAACAAGTATATTTAATGCTCCATAAAGTGCAAGCAACGTTTAGGAGCAGATGCAAATTTGATGAGACCATTTCTGGCATTTCTATTCCTATTTCTTTTTCATTGGATATTATGCAATACCAAAACACTGTATTACCTCAAGATCACCATCACTTTCACCCAAAGTAAGACCATGTAACAGCATGCTGTGGAAAAATTAGAGATAAGCCATCAAAAAAATTATCTGTTAGTGTGGCAGTGGAGTTTAATTAAGGCAATAAAACTTGATACATATCCTGGTTCAAAATAAACTAATTAAAAAGTGCACTAGTAAATGCACTAGAAATATACAGACCTTCCAAATGACATTCTCACATCCTCTTCAATGGGAGCATGAGTCATTGAGTATGGTTGAGGTATTAATGTGGATGCTAACATTGTTTGACCATCAGAATTTCTCTGGAAAAAAAAATACAAAATAGTCAAATAAGATTTGGAGACAGTAATGGATTACATTTTTAATAACACACAAATTAAGAATGTAAATAACTGGTAGAATTAGCATAATCATCAACTACATTAACATAACCCAAAAAAGGATATTACACAGCAAATACATGAATTAACCTCACAAAAGCTCTTAAAAACGTGGTCAGCTTCAATGAACTCTTGCACACTGGATGTCCGCAAAATGATTCGAAGGATAGAATTCAGAGCCGGTTCTACTTGTGGCTGCTCACCAAGAACTTTGCTTGCAAGAGTATCAAGATTCTTTGGGTGTCCAACAATCAAATCACCAATGCACCGCAATGCCTGCCAAAGTGAATAATCTTCGAGTAAATGAATAAGCTTTGGTGACTGTTAGGAAATACTTAGAATAAATCACCATCCAGAAGAACCAACAAAGCTTTATCCCATATGATAACCCATAGTCTTTCACAAATTTTCTTCATTTGAGATGGCTATAGTGCCTTATTTTACAATGACAACAAGAAGAAGGTCCAAGACTTACAGCACAACGTATAGGAATAGGAGCCCATTGGCTTTCGACACCCAACAATAGAAGATAGTCAAACACTTTATTCTGCAATCAAATCAACAGATTTAGGATGGAGTATTATTATACTATCAGAAATTATTGGTGCTGATAAGTGAGCTTGTAACAAACCTGAACCAGGACTGTTCTATTTGTCAGCTTATTCATATCTTTTCCAGGATCAGATTCTGAACCTCCCATCAATAACAAATTAATTGTTTCCAAGGCACTGAGCAGATTAATTGTCTACTGGCAAGACATTTGTATCAGAAACAGCAAAAATCACTGGTAAGGCTTCCAAGACAACATGCCCCAACATCTAGAATGCTCAAACTACAGAAGAAATACTAGCATTTTTGGCAGTCAACTGTCTAACCTTCTGTTGGGTAAAACTGTAAGCACTTCCACGTAGCTTCAAGATTGATATTATAGCATCAAAGCCCAAAGTCTCCCTCAGGAGTACCTAAACCACACGCAAAATATTAGCGGCTCAACTGGAACACATGCATCAGAAACTATAACAGAGAAGCTACAAACCTGATTGGAAGCATTGTTGCGAAGAAGATTGTTCAATAGTTCAAGACAGTCCTGTGTAAAGACCAACGTTAGATTACATTAGCAATGTGTTAAAAGATTTCTTCAATGCTTATAAAAATAAATTAGACTAGACTACAGATATAACGAGGGCTGTTTTCATTTTATGCTCCAGACATGGAGCAAAAAACAAGTTCACAATAATATGTTAGAGCATGTCTTCTGATAAAAGATTAGCTGAAATTCGAACCTTTTTCCCATCCCTATCCCCCATCCCAGAGGGGGAAAAACAAAAGAAACTAGATAATATATATATATATATATATATGGTATTCAATTTCAGCATCTCATTAAAGAAAAATGAAACAATATTTTTTTAGTTTTCAGTTTTTCATCATTTACTGAATGCATTTCTCAAAATTCTCACAATGGAAGCAAATACCCCAAATATCCAAGGAAGATTACTTCAGTCCATTTCTCAACCAAAGCAGTGGACAGCATCAACAGGAAACAAGCTAAGACCAGTTCATGGTTATGAGAATCCTACCAACCAGTTCAATTCAGGTCACAAAACATTGGCCACAAATGCATGTGAAAGTGGCCTCTGTAATCAATAGCTATGATCAGAATGTGATGAAGAAAATGAAAAGTTAGACTACAGAGTCTAGAATTGCACATGAAAAGGGGGGAAAACACTTGAGCTTTAGATGAGAGTTGTGCAAAAGAACTACATAATTTACATAAAGAGCCAACAAACAAAAGGGTCTATGTACAGGGACAAGTGATCTAGCAGCAAGCAAGCTAAACAAGTTAACAGGACTAAATTAAAATTGAGATGAATGTGAATCACCTGCACAACAACACCGCCTTCTGAACCTCCTTCCTCTTTGATAATGCTAAAAATTTTCTCAAATGCGCCTTCAAAGACTAAAATTTTTTGAATCTCCTAGATATTACAAAAATAAATCAGTAACAGAACAATACGCACACCAGTATGTATTCGGTTATAAGAAAGTAAAAAAATGGGTGTAAGAGATGACAAAGAGAGAAAAACCCTCACCTCAGCTTCTCGAGTCAGGTGAGTAAGAAGCAGCAAGGCCTCATTTCTTATAACCTGAAAGCAGACTAGAAATTATTTCACAAAAAAGCACAATGGCATAATATATATATATATATAAGAAGTAAACAGCACAATAAAAAATCAAAACTAATTTGATATTCCCACCTCCTATTTTAAAGTTTCATAAAGCAAAGAACAAAGGGTTCTTTTTAGTGTCAGGTCATCACTCTACTCTTTATATGGATAGCTGAAAGTTCTACATTGAAATGAAACCCTAGGCAACTAAGAACTTCTTAACAAAGAAATAGCTGTTCGGTTAAAGAGTTTTGAACCTCACGATCCATAAGCATATCCATGAGCCGAGTTATACCACGTGGAATGGTCAGAATTGCTTCCTGTAACCTGAAGAGGAACTCAGAAAGAGTCTTTCCAGCATAACTAGAAAAATGAAATACACCAAGGTATAAAAAGAAGATATCTGTTGTGAATCCATACCTATTTTGAGAATTTGTGAGAAGCGCAGTCAAAATTTGAAGGGTATAGTATCGCACATAGAAATCTTCTTCTGACTGCCAAAAGAAACAATCGACCAAACAGCAAAACAAATTGCAATCAGAAAGGTCTCATTTGAACTATAAATGTTATACATATACAGGACTCTCACCAATAAACTGAGAAGGAGAGAGATGTTTTCTGCTTCCCGTGAAAGCAAATCAGTATTCATTAAAGCTGGTTGGACCTCGTTCTGTGGCCCCTTTGCATGATCAATAGGCGTCAAAGCACTAACAAGAGTTTCTAGGGCACCTCGAATCTGCTCAGAATAACATTCATTTTAGTTCATAATGAATTCGACCAAGCAATTTATTAAGATAAAAAAAAAATTCAATAATAACCAATCAAAGAGGCAAAGAAATGACCAGATGGGCGGATTAGGCAACCAAAAACTTCAAAAAAAGAATGAATAAGCTTCAGCTAGCAGAAGAGAACCATCAATCCCAAAACTTTATAAAGATGCAGATCAGATTATTGGAAAATACAAGACTATCACGGCCAAACACTATACAATTCAATGGTTTAGTAAAACAGATCCATCATTTTTATTTTTCCACCAACATATTGAAAATAAATGCATTCTTAAGCAACATGTCAACCAAAAAGGGCAGAAGGACAAAAATAAGGAGAAAAGGCAAGAAAGAAAGAAATAGAAAAAGAAAAGGAAGTAAAGGATAAGGAAGAGAAGATTGGAAACCATTTCAACATCATCTCGCTCCTCCTTTAAGACACCCATAAGTACAGGAAACCCTGCAAGAGAAGTAAACGAAGCAACTTATCATATGTCAAAGATAATTCAAAAAAAAAAAAAAAACCAAAATGAGAAAGAAGCACACACCCATTGCTCCAAAAGCTAGCTGCGCACCCCGACTTTCAGCAACAACAGACTGAAGCTCAGCCATAGCATTCCTCCTGTCGTCTGGTAGGACACCATTGCTTATCCGATCAAGTAACCTTTCAACATAGCTATGGACACAAACCATGTCAAAAAGACATCACCCAACAACCCCAACTAATAAAATAAAAGCAAAACCTATTGAAGACAAGATGCTACTCCATACAAGATAAAGCAACAAGACCAAAGCAGATACAGCATGAAATTCTCCAACATCAACTCAAAAGGAAAAGCTATGGAAAACCAGTTAATTTTGTTACCTGTCTTCATTAGAACCAGAATTGTCGTTGCCGAAAACAAGCCCAACCATTCCCTTGATCATCAAAATAAAAAAGATTTATATATCAATTAATCGAACATGCATTATAACAATTAAAAAAGGCGCAAGTGCAGTAATAAAAATTGGAGGAAGCAATTAGGAGAGAGAAGGGCGATCATGACCTTGTAACCGGACACCAAATCCATGTCTCAGGCTTATTAGCTTGATAATAACCAGAGCAATAACTCTCTCTATTAATGACAATAAAATCGATATAGATATTAAAAAAAAGAAAACCCTAGTGCTCGGGCAAGGAGAGGGAGGGGAGATCGAGTGAAGTGAATAGAGAAGAAAAGGGAAAGGTCAAAATTGGATCTGGGCGTCGTTATTTCACTTGCGCTTTCTTACCCCCTTTTTTTTTTTTTTTTTTTACTTTTTTATCTGAGCGAGAGAGCTGAAAAATGATCTAAATGGAGTCTCGTTGACCTTTATCACAGTTTTTTTTTTTTAATAAATAATAATAAATAAATAAAAACATGGTCAAAAAAGTCATAGTTCTAACCCGCGAGCTTTTAAAATATTGCAAGTAAGAACTGCGGTTTTTTTAACATAGCACAACAGCTGTTAAGAGTAAAGGTGTTTTTTTTTAATACCACAAATTTCTTTAAATACTACAATTTTTAATTGTTTTTTTTTGGTTAATTGCCCTATTTTCTAAAACATTCTTCACCTATGATATTTTCTCAAAACTTTTGAAATTTTATGTTAGTTTAGAAAAACACTCATAATTGAATCAAATTTGTTTTAATACTAATTTAGGTGTTGAAGGGCTTAATTGTCATTCAAACCTATTTAAAAACTAATTTTTATTTAAAATTATGGAAAGAATTAAAAATAAACTTTAACCTCATGTAACTAATAGCTTACACTGAATATAGTAATGTTATTAAACTCGGATTAATTTGATGAGTTAATTTGGAGCTTAAATTAGCCTGAGTTGTTATAAATTTTCTTTTTTAATACGAGATTCAACAAAACTCGGGTGAGATTTAGTTTATTTTTATTTTATTTATAAATAAATAAAACACCATGAAAATCCTAAATCTTTTTTAATACGAGATTCAACAAAACTCGGGTGAGATTTAGTTTATTTTTATTTTATTTATAAATAAATAAAACACCATGAAAATCCTAAATCTACAAACCAGGCAAGCCCATGAGCAGAAGAGTTTTCAAAGAGTTTAAGGCTTTTGTTGGTTTTCTAGGCTTTGAATAGTGAAGCCCACTGCAAGCCCATGGCTTTAACTAGACGTTGCATTTAGCAATGGTTGCTCTCTGCATAACATGAGTGGTGAAGTTTTTTATAGCAAAAATTCCTGTGAAATTATGAGGTAATCCTATACGAGGAAAAATTATATGGGAGCATATCCTCTCTTTCCTTTCTTTCTCTAAAAACTTTAGACTCGTTTTGGTCCATTAAAGAGAGCATGGAGCAGCAGCATGAAGGTCATGGTTTGACTGGGGGTCGAAATAAGAAATTTTATACTACTAGAACATGATTCATGTTTATACAATGCATTGATTTACCGAGAGACTAATGTTTCACATTGTGATCGACTAATAAAAATACAAGAGTACTTTCAAATAGTAATCTTTTAGCGATTTAGATACCGTTTGGGAACGCGATGCAAACCGCGTTCCCAAAAAATTCAATTTTTTTTCTAAAATTTAATATGTTTTGTATGTTTTGGATCGTTTTGATGTGCTGATGTCAAAAATGATTTTTTAAAAATGAAAAAACATCATTAGCATGCATTTCGGCAATAAAAGTTATTTGAAAAGCAACCACAATCACACTGTCAAATAAATTCTTAATCTTCTCGACCTTTAGTTTCCATGCCAAGAGGTATAAGAGGAAGAATAGATTTAGCATAGGGTCATTGCAGAGAAGCTCATAAATTTAGTATGAGATATAAAAAAAAAATAATGCTTATATTTTGCTGAAGTTTTTGCGAGAAATGGTATCAATTGATTCAAAAGATATTTAGTTGGAAGTAAAAGAGAAGTGGAACAATGCCACAAACATCCTCCTAATGTTTATCATTAAATTCTTTTAAAATATTTAAAGGAATGTTGAAAATAAAAGAAAAGCTAGAGAAATGTATGCATGTTTCATTCTATTTTGTGCACAATAAAATGAGCATGAAGAGAGGATAATTAGATGATTAGAAGATGATGATGATAATGGAGATGACGACCATAATATCATTTCTAAAAAGTAAATGTTACCACCAAAAGGATGCCAAAAAAGGAAAGAATAAAAGCACTAGTAGCAGTTATGGAAAACATAAGGAAATTGCAACATTAGAGGCATATTTCATGTCGAGAACAACTCATAGTGCTTAAAAGTATCTCCAAAATTGCTTGCAAAACAAAGTAGCATTTCAATGGTGTGATCTTTCTATATATAAATGGATGAATAATGCATGTATGCCATTTAAAATTGTTGACGCTTTTTATTATCAACGTGTTATAGAAGCTATAAAAACTATGGGTCCTGGTTATAAAAGATTAAGCTTTCATACTCTTCGTGATTATTACTTGACAAAGACGGATGATGAAATGAAAATATATGTTGAGAGTTATCAAGAAACTTGAAAGAAGACTGGTTAGACACCAATATGGATGAACAAATCAAAAGAGGAGGGCTTTAATTCAATTCTTAGTATATTATCCTAAAGGAACAATTTTTCTGAAGTTTATGGATGCATCAAATACCTCAAAGACTATTGTGTTGAAAATTTAATCTGAGTGGAAATTAAATTATTATGCAACCTGCAAATAAAAATGAGTGGAATAAATAAAATAACTTAAAAGAAATAATGAGAGAGGTGAAATTGAATAAAGAAAGGGTGGTAAGGCATGAATTAACTGATAAGGAAAGCTTGGGGGTGAAATGGGAAAAACTAAAAAACTATGGGTCAATGTGCAAAATTAGAAAATTAGGCAATATAAATGCATAATTTTCTTCTCATGACTGACGGCATTTCCAACATAAAAAAGGAGAGGAAAAATTGATTTTTTCTTTCAAGATTCTTAACAAGCAAAAGATCTGAGACCCGCTCCTTTCTAAACCACTCAAAATTAAAAGAATTAGTGTATGTAAGAGTTAGATAAGGAATCAAAAGGGAGAAATTAAGTGTTCTGGGTGGTTTTTGGGATAGATTAAGGGTTAGAGTTTTGAAAAAAAAGAAAAAAGAAGGGATTAAAGAAGGCTTTGGTTTTTTTTATATCCAACGCTTGTAAAATCATCTCATTAAGATAAGGAATACCTTCAAATATATTAACGTCATTGAATTTGTGATTTTGTTAATGAATTGAAATTGTTAAATATATATGAGGATGAAATAGAATTAATTGTATCATGAATGGATGTAATTATGGTTTATTTATATTTGTATGCATTAATTAGGGTTGGGTAAAGACTTATTTTCAAAAATAGAAAGGATAAAAACCCCTCCCTAATTGTATTGAATTTTGGCCAATAGAAAGAAATTGATAAATTGAGAATTTTGATAAAATTGATTAGGATTGTTGAGGATTATGGTTAGATAAATGTTATTGGATGAAAGTAGGAATAAGAAAGGCGAAAAAAATTCATATTTTCATAACTATTTATTGTGAAAAATATGTTTAAACGAATTTGATTGAGTCACCCAAAAGCTAGAAAAAATAAAAATAAAATGGGATTGGTTAGATTAAATAATAAGAAATTTATATGAAGATGTGTCTATTAAAAAGAAAATGGAGAATGAATGGAAGAAAAGAAAAGAAAATTTTACGTAAGAATGAGAATTATTGATGAAAATAAAGTGAGAATTCAGAATTTTATATGAAGAATGTAATTGACTAGTATAATGAATGAATGACAATTGATGTAATGATTTAATTGTTACATGAGAGGTTCTTGGACCTAATAAAAAACAAGGGATCAGTTCGCGCACGCAGACGCTGTTGTACCCTCTCAAGAGCTCGACGTCGAGGCGACCCTTCCCATAATAGAGAATTGATTTCGAGGTCTTTGTTTTTGTGAAATAGGGAGTCACCGCATAATATTTTGGTCATTAGAAAACCTAACTGGTCTTTTAAAGATTTTAAGGCAAGGGACTAGTGGCGTAAATGGAAGGTTTTAGCACCCCTAATACGACCTACCTAAGGTAAGTTGCTCAGTACTTGGTTTGCCTTATCATTGATATGGTGTTGGTGTTTTCTAATCACTTTTCCTATGATGAGTGTGCTATAATGAATGGACTTGGGTTCAAAGTCTAAAAGAAGAAAAAAAAACACTTGGCCAATATGGATCATACCTTTAAATAAATCTACAGTGTGCCAAGGAAAACCGATGTAGATCTCTTGAAATCTGTGTTTGATTTGAAATAAATTTACAACCTATGAATTAAGATACAACTAAAATAAAAACCTAAGAAGATTCAATGTGCTTAAAAGCTCATTTTTTTCCTTTAGTATTTCAAGTGTTTACGACTC
>Ga0325411_1000922_pt1 | contig 31873 bp, 18 predicted proteins | sample PopdelMetagenome_13_FD_206181 | JGI IMG/M metagenome (GOLD analysis project Ga0325411, IMG submission 206181) | Populus deltoides microbial communities from Bellville, Georgia, United States - Xylem-PdIQD-R4 | ecosystem: Host-associated > Plants > Phyllosphere > Stem > Wood/Secondary xylem...
GGCTCACTTGAACTTGGGTCATGTAAGTTTAATTTTATTATAAATATTACTCTTAGGTCAAACATTGCAGCCACATCTAAGATTCTTGAGTATAGCTTTGCAGAACAACCCAAAATTTTTATTTTTTTAAATATTTTTATACAAAAAAATGACCCGCGGCATCGCGCGGGTCATGTATCTAGTATATATATATACTGTATGCCACTTCTTCAATGTAACTGTACATGTTCTTCCAATCCATGTTATGGTTCTCAGTAGAAGAATTTTCTGGATCATAAATTTTCATAGACTAATAAACATTGTTCCTAAACCTCAAGTTGATTTGGAAACCGAATCATCTTGGCTCGGGTTGGGTGTAAAAAAATTAATTACAAATTAACTTGATTTGACTTGTTTAACTCGGTAAAAACCCACTTTAACTTTGGTTTTTTTTTTTATTAAAATGATATTTTCTTGATTTGAATTTTTGTTTTGAACGAAAAGGGATCCTAATTTAACTTGCTTATCTCTTGAACAGGATCTGGCGTCGAGTTAACCTTGGTCCGGGTTTAATAACAAAGCTAATAATTAATAAGAAGAACTGAGAGTGTGGGGATAGCATTCAAAATTAGATGCATTGAATTACAGATGTAATGCGGTAGGTGGAGAATGCATTACAATTTACGCCCTCTGGGGCACGTTAGATAGAAATTTGCAGCAGGAGAAATTAAGCCTTCAAAATAAAAGGAGGATCGATGGCCATAAATCCATTGCTGGTATTCAATTCATTACTTTGTAGGGGGGAAGAGGTGTCGGTTCTGATCAATCAGTAAGGAAACATTAAATAGGGTTCATGCCCCAACAACCAAAGGGAGGCCCTTTATTGTTTATTATTGTTTGTTGGAACAAGTACTCAATTTAAACATCACATTTATCGATCGCTACCTAAATTTTCTTTATTGTCTTTTTTTTTTTAATTTTTTATAAATTTTTTTTATAAGAAATAAAACTAAAATAAAAAATCAAATATTTATTATAAATTTAAAAATTATTAGTTTGAATATAATTTATCTAAATGATAGATGCTAAAAGAGAAGGCGCCGTAGGTAGATCTTTGTTTGAATCAGACAAGGGACAAGTTGGACCATATGCACCACTAATGTTTGACAACAGCTACATGCACAACCATCTAACTGTGACCGTCTTAGCAGTAAGCCAAGCTATATGAGCTTAAACTTGTTCTTGTATAGGCACACACCTGGAAATTCGGAGATTGAGAGCTTGAAGTTGATTGCGAGGAACCAACTTACCATAAACTTATGAGTTCGGCTCTCCTGAATTTCTGCATCCCTTTTCGACGATCATTATTTCGCATGTGAGTTTCTACAAAAAGGTCCATTGGTCTTGGTTCGCATTCAAGAACCATAACCTGTAAAAGAAAATTGTTGTTAGTTAAATATTTTCATATAAAACAACAATTTTAAAAATAGATGTAATAAAAAAAATCTTACATCCGCTTCGCATGCAAAATGAATGGAATAGATTCGCTGGTGTACGTGATAATTGAACCATGAATCTCTATGTTCCAGTTCTCCGCCTTGAACCATGACCGTTGTACGAAACACTTAAACATCATGTGTTGGATGTAAGCTTCCCATATATCCTTTGAGATGTGTGGAGGTTTGAAATCCCTCCAAACCGTCACGTCGTCTTAGCTTGGAAAATCGTTTTCTTTAGCATGTTTTTATTTTTTTTACGCATCATGTAAAAAATCATGTAACCTATATGACGGAAATAAATTTTTGTTAAGATAATAAAAAATAAAATTTTAACATTTAAATAAAAAAATATAACATTGATAGTTCAATCTTACCTAGTTTCGCTATGATTCTCCCAAACCCTCATAGAAACAACATTGTCGACCCTATCCCCGTGAAATTTTCCTTGCACATCAAATTTGTAAAAGAACTAGTTCATTAACATTAAAAAAGTAACCAAATTAAAATAATCAAAAGAAAAAATTGTTTAAGTATATGTTAACCTTGAACTTTCCAAACTATGCATTAGTCATAGGTTTCTATTTAAGATTTTTGAAAACCTGACTCCGCTGAAACAATAACACTTTCATCAATGATTTCATTGCTGATATGATTGTGTGAGAAACCTCCATATTTGCAAACTTGACATTCCATTCATTAATTAAAATTAATTATTCAAAAGTTATACACTGTTATTTATTTTTTAATCGTGCAAGAATGTAATACAAATTTACATTGAGTGGTCATGTTTCCACTTAGAAATGTACTTTCTAGTATATAAATCCCGCTCAGAATGGACACCCTCCTTACGAGGTGGCATCACATTTGACGAGCCTGTGTTAAGAGAGGATGCCTGTGTTTGAGGTGCTTGTTCATGGTCGATATTTAGCTACTCATGGTCATCAGAAGCGCTGTTAGAAGAACTAAGAGCGCTCATGTCTGTATTACGCATTAATGACTTTCCCATTGCTTCCACACAAATTAAAGGATTAAAAAAGATAATAACATTCATATTTTATAAAAAAAATTGACAGCACTTTCTTTGTATGAGATATTACTCAAATTTTATCATTTTATAAATACGCATCAATAAATAAAACCATAAACCAACTGATTTTATTTATGATTAATATATTTTTATATATTATGGCTTTTCAGTGTTCTGAAGTTCGATTAGCTTTTTCATATCATTGTTTTAAGTATATGTGCATGTCAAGAAAAGAAAAAGATTGTTAAAGCATGGACAAGATTGCAAGGCTGACTTGTGGTTTGTGGTCATGGTAGCTCAATTTATACTATTTTCAATTGTTATAGAAGCACATTTTTATAGCCCTAATTAAGGACAACATCTTAAAAAATTCAAAACTTAAGCTTACAAAATTAATCAATATAAAGAAAGAATAAATTATAAGCCATGAAGGACAAGAAAAAAGTTCCATGCAAACATAACAAAACAAAAATTAGTTAAAACAAAATAAATCAATTGGTTGTGGAATCTCCAGAAACCAATCAGTCAACTGGTTTTGAAATCTCTAGAATTCGGTCGACAGGTTCATCTGCTGTATAAATTTCATCAAACAACTTCTAACATGAAATACAAAATAATAAGAAATTAAAAAAATAACAACCCATAAGAAAACATATAAAAAAACTAAAAAAAACATAGCAAATAAAAACAAAAAAGAAAAAAGAAAACAAATGATGGATCATACCATGTTTAACTGTTGGTTTTGCTTTTGTTTCTGACTCTATTAATCCAACTTAGTCAGGTTTGTACAAATTGCTTGTGAAATCAAAATAAAACAAGCACATGCTAGGAGCATCATTTGGAAAAAAATTAAGCTTTGAAAACCCAAGAGTGGCAGGATATTAAACTAACAAGGTCATGGAGGTGTGAGGGATGAAGGATGAAGAAGTTATAGGAAGATAAGGTGAGAGAGAAGAGATTGACAAAGAGAGAAGAGAGGAAAAGAGAAGAAGAAGACGCGTTTTATTATGAAATTACCGATTTTGGTCTTTTAATTCAGCTTTTTACCGATAAAATTATCGACGAACAATTAAATATTTATATTTTTCAGATCCATCAGTAATTTAATTGATAATTAATATTTGGAAATTTTAATTAAACTTGAATTTTTTTGAAGACCCCCCAAAATTATCAAATGATTTTTTAGTCCGTTAGCAATTTCATTTGAAATGGTCAGTAGCAAAGCCATGCAATTTTTTCCAACTCTTTAGAACTCTTTGAGGGGCTTATTCTATTGCTGGTTCCATCTGAAATGGTTAGTGGCAAAGCCATGTATTTTTTTTTCAACTCTCTTGAACTCTTCGAGGGGCTTAGTTTGCCGGTGAATCCATTTAAAATAGTCCGTGGCAAAGCCATATAATTTTTTTCCAACTCTTTGGAACTCTTCGAGGGGATTAGCTTGTTGAATTTTGTTGGTATTTACATCCCATTGATAATCTCATCGGTATAAAACAATTTTTAATTACAAGTGTTCTTGTTTTTCCTATCTATCCAACTTGCAAATACATTAAAATCACAATACAATAACACCATTTTTATTCATAATAATAAAATCATAACACTAAATATTCCATCAGTGTTAACAATAGTTCATTATAAAGGAATAACCATAAAGATTACATTAAAATCAATTTCATTGCACATTGATGTATTACGATTTAATCAGAATTGTCCTCTTCTTCTTATTCTTCTTCAATTTTCATCATCTTAATGTCTATCATAATCTTCTTAATTGAATTGATATTTGTCGATATCATTATTTTCATTGGCTTCTGTATGTTCACTAGTTCTCAATACATCATTTAACTCTTCAACGTTAATATCAACAAAATATTCTCAACAACAAGAAAATTTGAATTTTCTTCTAAGTCGGTAGACAGAGCAACTCGATATGCATCAACTAACTCATTATTATAAAAGACATCGTCTCCTATATTTACTTCATCTTTACATTCCTAAACAACTTGGATACGACCCTTGTGTTTTTTTACCAATCAACCCTAGAACGATCTTTTCTAAATGAAGTAGTGTATGCAAAATAAACTTGTTGGTATTGCGTGACAAAAACAAAAACATCATCTACCTTGCGAAGTTTAGCCTATATATTAATTTTGACCAAACCATGATATGGATTTACTCTGATTCTTCTATCGGTTGTATCATACCAATAACTTTTAAATAATAAGACTTTATTAAGCTTTCTATAATATTGTAGTTTAATAACCTCTTCTAACTTATAATAATCAACTTTAAACTCATTAGAAGTTGATCCCTTAACACAAATTCCACTATTATAGGTCTTCTTACCCTGACTATACATTTCAATATGAAAGGCATATCTATTGATGAAATACCCGTTATAGCACCTGACCTTTCTTTTAGGATCCAAATAGAGTAAATTCAAACTTTCACTAGCATTCCCTCCTAATTGATGAACTCAATACATGATTACAACTGGAAAAATATTGACAAATTGCTACCTGACCTTTCTTTTTTCTTTAGGTTGAATAAGTATCTGAATGTCATTAAATGAATGTATTTAATTTTTTTTAAAAAAACAATAAAAAATTAATTAGGATGAATGTATAATCCATAACCTCTCAAATGAATACATCTATCTATACTAGACAAGAGCTTCAACTTTTACCTTAAACGATAAATTTATGGGTATATGCTCTATGGAGTCGAAGAAAGATAGAGATAATATCATCTCAAGTTTGGAGATTGTGTGGACGATTTTTGTTTCAAGTTTCTCCATATGTTGGGTATGTAGCTTGTTAGAGAATATATCTATAAAAAAATGACTGATTTCCGTGAGTGCATCCCATATCTTTTTTTGGTACTAAATCCTAGTAAGCAAGTGGAATAGGTGTTTGTATAAACATGTGGAAGTCATGACTCTTCATTCCATATAATTTGCCATCCTCCAAATCCACCAACACAAATATGTTTAAAGCATATCCATAAGAAAAACACATACTCTTAAGCTATTGGTAGACAAGTAATTGTGCATTTTTTTCTAAGACAAAACTAGCTTTAGGTTTAGCGACCCATAACCCTTCATGTTGTCATTTGTCTTTCTTTTCATGTCCATCAATGTGTTAAAAATATTTTAAAACACATTCTTTTTTGTATGTATGAAATCTAGATTATTGAGGAGAAGATTAGTTTTTCAATAAGGAAGCTCTAAAAAAATATTTTTTTTACCCAATTATGGGTCACACCAAAACCAATAAACTTTTATTTTATCAAATTGAAAACCAAACACAATGCACTCATATTGCGAGACTAAGTCATACAAGTCTTCACCAGAAAGTACCACCAGTGCAACATCCTTTTCAACTCTACCAACAAAGTAGTCCTTTATATTCCTGTACTTGTGATCGACTGAGAAGAATCGTCAGTGGCAATAAAAAAAGATATTTTATCACTATTTGTTAAGATAAATGCCTTGTTATTTTCCATACATTATGAATATAATAATTTCTCATACGCGCTTCAAACATAAACCATCTCATAGCAGGAGAATCATTAATAGTTGCCTTTATCTAGAAATTTTGTTTCCTTGAGACATCATACATCAAAGTCCTGGATGACTACAACTACTTGAAGTCATCAATCAACGGTCAAAGATAAACATCCATATTCCTACCTAGACTATTAGGTCTAGGTATGATCGTAGATAAGAACATGAACTATGACCTCATACACATCTCCGATGGCAAGTTGTAAACCATGAGTATCACTTATAAACAAGAATATGATGCAGCAAATAACCTAAATGGATTGAATCTATTAGTAAATAACCCAAGATGTATGTTCTGTGGTTTTATTAAAAATTAAAGATGCACCATATTAAAATGTTTCTAAGCTTCACCACTGGAAGGGTACACCAGACTCCACCCACCACATCATGTAAATGATACCATGTCATGTGCTTAAAAATCTTTGAAAACATGGATAACCTTTGTAGTTTAGAAGTGATTGAGAACTATCTAAGTTTTTTATGTGCAACAAGAGTCCTTTTGCTGCTAGTTATGGGTTTATACTAAGCATGCCCATAAGTTTTGCACTCAATCAAATATGTATTTTCAAGGTAGTACAACATGCAAAATTTTAGACATATTTTAATTTTCAAGTGTCCTGCTACAGGGGGCTTCATCATGGATTTAACAACATAAAAGTTATATTTCAGCCTATAGCTTTCAGGTAAATTGTTTCTCGCCCATTTGATGATTTTGTCATAACCAGACTCGCTTAACCCATGATTTAACTTGATGGTAAACACTTATGCAACAACCGATAATTTACTGTAATTTATGAACCTATACCATAATGGTTTGTCGGAATCTTTCAAAAGATCAAAAAACCTGGCTGTGTTTTTGTTTGGTTCTTTATCTACGATTGAATATTCACCTGCATAACCTTAATTTAATCATCTCATCCATAACCATACTCCTATAAGGATCTACATCCTATAAGGATCTACGTCTGTATTTAGTTTTGCTTGCTTAATGTGAGGAATCTTAAAAAACAATTGATAAAAAAAAAAGGATACTGCTAAGAATGAGTATTGTGATAAAATAAGGGGTTACTATTTTTTACCAAAAAAAAATGGAAGAAGAAGAAGAAATTAGGGAGGGGAAGAAGGGGGGTTGATTGCCAGGTTATAACTTAAAAATACCGATGGATTCATCGATGAAGAGTAGTGACAGGTTCACTTCATCAGTAATATCATTTGTAATAATGACACGTCATTTTTTTTTTCATTCTATCATTTCGAACTGTAATTCTCTTGATATATATTAACAAAAAAATTTTGTTAATATATACCAAGGGACATAGTAACAAAATATTCTGTCGGTAAATGTCACTGTAATTTATCAATGGTAAAAATTCTATTCATATTTTCATTTGTATTTGTTAATTTTCTGGTAGTAAATTCCCAACTCTCCAAATTTTTTTTGTTGAATTTCTTAAGCAGATTTTCCATCTTATTTTATGGTCCCACAATCTCTTTGAATCGACTAATCATGACCAGTCCTAGCTAATTCAGTGATTCAATGAAATCTAAGCTTACTGTAAATGGAAATTTGGAAATGTTAATTAGATTAAATATCTTCGAATTTGGATAGATCACAAGGCTAGCTAACTTAGGGAATGCAGTGTATATGATATGCCATTACATAACGAGGAAGAGATTTTTAGGCCGATCGAGTGCTTGCTTAAGTAAATGACTTGATACATTAATGCTGGACCATCATAATTAATAAGGTTGAGTTAATGTTGGAACCTACAAGTTGTCAGATACCAAACTACACGAAATGCAAGCAAAGAAATTAAATCATGCGTACGTTATTTATATATACCATCTTGTTGATATATATGAAAACATTCGGTTTCCTGCTTCCTCATTTACTGCACATATATTGTTGTTAGGGCTAGGGCAAAAGGTAATGAATGAGAGAAGAAATGCAAGATTAAGAAGCCGAACGGGAATGGATATAAACTTGACCTTGAACTTGAACGTACGAGAGACAGAAAAATACATCAAGCAGATGCAATTCAAAGCTGATAAGACAGAAAAAATCTCCTTGGTTTTCCTTTGGGAAACCTAAACGCTCCATACGTATATGGCAATTGTCAAGCAAATGTTAAGAGATTGTGGATTCATACACTTACTCCATGGTAATGGCGTAGACTCAATACTACATACAGGTGTTACTCTGGTCTGAATTAAGTACCTGTTAAGTCGAAACGTAAAATTTAACGTAGGACTTGAATAGAACAGTTGGTTGTGTGTCTTAAAGCTGAGAAGTTAACTCGATGAAGTTGGATTTGAGGTAGCGATCATTTGTAGGTTTGTTTTAAATGTTAAGAAAGAGAGGGTTGGATTTTGGGGCATTAAAGTGGCATCTACTTGCCACCTTTAATGCTTCGCTTGCCCTCCTTTTAATGGATTTGATGGAAGCAATTTAAGGACCCTCTTTAGTAGACACGCCTCTCTTGCATGAATGCTGTTCTTGAAAATCCAAAGGAAAGAAAGAGTGGGAGAGTTCACTGCCTCTACTTTCTGTTTGTTTACAGAATTTTCCTCAATTGGGTCTTCTCCTTTCACTCATCTCACTCCTTTTCTACTCCCTCAAGTCAGAAAATCGGAAACATGCAGAGCCAAAAGTGAAGAAATTTAACTGGTCAGGCAACCTGAAAAGAGAGCAAGAAGTTTTGAAGGATAATGAAACTCACAGAGCTGTCTTTAGCTCCGACACAGTTTGTTCTCGAAAAAAGTACGAACAGTTCATCATCAGAATCTGAAAACAACCCTTCCAGGAAGAGGAAGTTCTCCTCTGATCAGTACCTGCCCAAGAATGGATCACCAATCCAAGCAAGTGTCGACCTTCATGTTAAAGACCCACTACCATTAGATTGGGAGCAATGCCTTGATCTTGAAGTATCGATCTCTCTTTCATATATATATTGCTTGTTTGACACATTTTAACTCTACAGTTTTTCTAGTTATAGAAGTACTGAAATGTCATAGTTTAATGCCTACACATGTCAATAAGACTAAGACTTGCAAAGAAAGTATAAAGTTTTTCTCGATTCTGACTTTTCTCAAACATGCATCTTCTTAGTACTTCAATGAAGTACATATGCTTTCTTGTCACTTCAATTGTCTGATATTGGCTAACATTTTGTTTTTTGCAGTCAGGCAGAATGTATTACCTGAACAGAAAAACACTGAGAAAGAGTTGGAACTGGCCCCGGAACCAAAAGCTAGACCTTGAGCTCAACATGTCATCAACAGTAGTTTCAAACTGTCTTGATCAGTGCAGCAGCTCCAACAATTCACTTGAAGCTTCTAACAAGATCCATGCCCCAAGCAACAGCAACATGGTAGCTTTGGCATGTTTGAATTGCCATCTTCTTGTCATACTCTCCAAATCCTCTCCTTCTTGCCCCAACTGCAAGTATGTCCACTCTCTTCCAATCCTTCAATCCCCACTGCCAAAGGTCTCTCCCTCCAGGTCCTTGAGTACTCTAAGCCTCTTGAACTAATGGCCTCAACTCGAGATACAAAGTATGTAGTCGGCAAGCAGAATCATAAAATGATCATGTGATGAAGCTAGCTATGTATTTTATGATCAGATCGATGTTGTACTTGTTCATAAAGGAAAAAAAAAAAAAACGAACTAAATATAATCTGGCTATGAAAGCTTAATCTTCCTGTAATCTACTTCTACAAATCGATTGCTTTGATGATTCTTCTGTGCCCGTACAATTTGCTGCTTATTTTGATCCTTAATTGCCATGTCCATCAACACACAGTGGTTTATTAATTATGAGGAATAAAGATCATATCTACAAATTCTGAATCCCGGGTTACCTTTCCAAGGCAAAATCAATATTGAGAGCTGATCACAGCAACACGGTACAGCTGCTTCAGTTTCCAAAACCCAATCCAGTTGTTGGGTATTAATTGATATTTTGACGCCCCAAAAATAGTTTTTGTATCCCAAAAGTTACAACCTAATTAAATTGCAAAGAAACCTCTCAATCTTAACTACTTTTTGAAAAATAAGCTACAAAACTATTTAGATAACTATTTAGATAGTGGCTAAATCGATTGTTTAGGGTTTTTTTTTTCATGCATGTCCTAATTAAGAAGACTTTAAATTAATTATGAAGATTTTCTTGATATGAGAGAATATGTTTCTTTAATTTTTAGATATTTTTAGTAATAAAAACTGCAAACATACTAATTACTAATTACAATGGAAATTGCAAGTATATTATTACAAGTTTACCTCTAAAAACCTATTGAATTACAAGTCTATTGTTATCAATTTATAATTACAAGTTTATTTGATCAACATGTTTTGAAGATGGTGTGAACTTGATAAAAATATTTTGAAGTTCCTGCAAGCTTGAAGTATATGCCGTACATAGATCCCTTTTTGCATTATAACACTACTAATGTTGATTAATTTCTCGTTTTAAGAATCATATAGTTACGAAAGTCTTTACCAACTCTAATCAGCAACCAGGTGTAGATTCATGTCCGATACTTCAATTTTTTATTGGTTAATTTTGTGAATGACATGAGCTAAATAATTTTCATCTGCAAATTCTTTTTAACAAAACTTGAAAAGTCCCAACTCGAGTTCTTGTTAAGTTTAAGTCTCTAAATAAATCAAGTGAGAGTTATCTTGATATGATGACGGATCAAAAAACAAAAAGAATCAAAGAACAAGAAAATGACATAAAATACAAAGATCTAAAATTCAGATTTAAAGACAACTTGGACGACTATTAAAAAGGAGTTTGTCATTAAAAAAAATTGAAGCTGACAATTTTTTTTTAACATTGAGACAATAATGTATTGGATTGATTCTGGTCAACTCGAGCTAACTTGTCAAAACCGTGACTTAGATTGTGAATTTCAATGGGTTCAAAAACATTTTTTTTTAACTTTAATTATATGATAAATAATAAAGACCAATTCAAAATCAATCAAATATTAAGAAATGAAATTAAAAAAAATAATTTAAAAATCCAATGTTAAAGGTTATTTCTCTTTAAAAAAGAGCTAAGCTAGTCGTGCAGGCTGAGTGGCCCAACACATCAATGCCTTAAAAAAGCCTAAGCATATGTGTATGGGTCAGGCAACATAAACTACCAGTAAAAAGTGGTTTGACTTTTTTTAAAGAAATTTGAAGCTCGTATCTTTTTTTACAAAACATATAGAAGATGAAGTATTAGATCGATTACAGTCAACTTGGATTAACTTGTCAAATTCATGACCTAGGTTGTGGACTCCAATGAGTTCAATAACAATTTTTTATTTTAATTATATGAAAGAAATGAAGATTAACTCAAAATTAACCAAATATTAAAGGACAACTTTTTTTTAAAAAAGGAAAACAATAAAAAAATCTTCAAAAACCTAATACTGAAGGTTCTTTTTATGATAAAAAAACAGGTTAGCCTTGATGAACGAATGCATCAGGGCCTTAAAAAGGCCCAGGCGTGTGGGCTTGGGTCATGTAACCTGAATTACCAGTAAAAATGGTTTGATTTTTTTTTGAAAAAAAATCAAACCTGAAATTCAGAAAAAAAAACATTTAGATGATAAAGTATTGGATCGACTTCGCTCACCCTATAATAACTCGTAAAACTGGGTTGTCGACTCTCATGGGTTCAATAACATTTTTTTATTTTAATTATATGATAAAAGAATAAAGACCAATTCAAAATCAACTTAATATTAAAGAATGAAAATAAAAATTCTTAAAAAACCCAATGTTGAAGGTTAAAAATAAAGGCTAAGCTAGGTACGTAGGCCTAAGTGGCCCAACATTTTAGGACCTTAAAAAAAGCCAAGCGTGCAGGCTTCGGTGAGGCCTATCACTACCAGAAATTTGCTTAATACCAACGGCATTTTTGACAGAATAATTCCGTCGGCAATTTGAGGTCACCATTACTGACAGAATTTAATCCGTCGATACGGTTATCGGCATATATCGACGGAAACAATCCATCGGTAAATACCAACGAACTTATCGACAGAATGTTGAGAATAAAAAAAAGAGGGCGGTTCGCTGACGTGGAGGTTATTGCGGGTTTTTTTACCGATGGAATCACCAAGGGATTCAAAAAAGTCAGCTCCGTATGGTGACGAGACCGGTTCACCGATGAACATGCCGATGGAATCACCGAGGGATTTAAAATGTCAGCTCCGTACGGTGACGAGTCCGATTCATCGATGATAAATGCTGATGGAATCATTGAGGGATTCAACATGGCAGCTCTGTACGGTGACGTTTCCTATTTACCATCAGAATAGCCGACGGAATCCCAGACGGGAATAGTCCGTCGGTGAATCCGTCGGCAAAAGTTAATATATCCCCTCTCACTCGACCCTATTCTACCCTATTTCTCCTTCTTCTTCTCCTTTTTCTTCCTCATCTCAACTCTCCCCAACTGCAAACAACCAGCCCCCCTCCCAAAAAAAATCTCCCTCTTCTCAGCACAACAAGTCATATATCTTGAAATCTTCTTGTTACAGTATCCGTGTTCTGATTTACCTACGAATTTTTGTCAGTTTTTGTAAGTAATTTTATCTTTTTAAATTTTAACATTTAAATATCATGGTTTTTATTGTTTTTTTAGTATATGTATTTTGTTAGTACATGCATATGTTTTATTGTTATTTCTCAAACAAACTTGTAGTATATGAATGTATAATTTTATACTTGTTATGGTTTGTTTTAGATTTTGTAAGATTGTATTTGTTTGTAAATTTTTGAAAATTTATTGAATTACCGAATTACATGTGTTGTTTTGAAATAATCAATAGCTTGTTTAATGGGCTCGTTTTAATTTTTATCATCAATGGTATATTGCGAAGTTGTAATTTTGATAAATTGATATATATATGTATTAATTTGTATGGACGTTAATGATAATTGATAATGAGTATTTAATATTTATGAGAAGTTGTAATTGGTTTGTTGGATAATCTTGAGGTAAACTAATTTTTTTACAAATTTATTTACCTAACATAGTTAATTAATACATGTTGTCATCATAATTTTATAGAGATTTAATAGAAGTCATGGATGATCGTTCATGGATGTATCGAGATTCACCCCAAGGATTGCAGAGGATAGATTATTGTAACGGAGTTTAGGGTTTTATTAATTTCATAACATCTATTCCCAGAAATTTTACTGGAGGCGGTATTAGTGTCAAAATAAAAAGTATCTGCATCTAGATGTTGTAACGATGCATCTTCTACACAAAGGGTTTATGGAGAATTACCAGTGTTGGTATGCACACGGAGAAGTATTTGTTAGTAAAAGGAGAATGAAAGAAATTGTGGTTGGGTCAACTTCTAGTGCTAGCAACGTGCATGAAGCAACAAATGACAACACTAATCCTTACAGGAATATGGTTATGGATGCAATAAGAATGAATCAAGATAATGTCAATCAATGTCCAATTATAGAAGAAGAACCTAATGCAGATGCAACTAGGTTTTTTGATTTGTTGAAAGATTCTGACGAATCATTATGGGATGGTTGTATGAACCACAGTAAATTATCGGTCGTAGCACAAGTGTTCACCATCAAGTCAGATCACGGGTTAAGTGAGGCCAGGTATGACAAGATTATTGAATGGGCGTGAAGCATTTTACTTGAAGGGAACAAGCTGAAAGAGAACTTCTATGCTGCGAAGTCCATGATAAAACCCCTCGGTTTAGGATACCAGAAAATTGACATGTGCCTTAACTTCTACATGTTATACTACCCTTGAAAATGCTGAGATGACTGAGTGCATGACATGCGAGCATTACCGTTACAAACCCAGAACTGGCAGGGGAAAGACTCTAGTGGCATATAAAAAACTTAGATACTTTTCAATCACATTTAGACTGCAGAGGTTATTCATGTCACTAAGGATTGCTGAGCACATGACATGACACCAATCACATGATGCGGTTGATGGAGTGATGGTGCATCTTTCTAACGGCGAAGCGTGGAAACACTTTAATAGTGTGCATCCTTACTTTTCAGCTGAGTCAAGAAACGTGCGTCTTGGGTTGTGTACAAAAAGATTCAACCCATTCGGGTCATTTGCTGCTCCTTATTCTTGTTGGCCGATCATACTGACGGTTTATAACTTGCCACCGGGGATGTGTATGAGGCTGGAGTTAATATTTTTATCTATGGTCATACCAGGACCGAGCAATTCGAGGCGGAATATAGATGTTTGTCTTCGTCTGTTGATTGATGAGTTGATGCAGTTGTGGTTCTCTAGAGCTTTGACTTATGATATCTCGAGAAAACAGAATTTTGTTATGAGAGCGACTTTGATGTGGACTATCAATGATTTTCCAGCTTATGGAATGTTTTCTGGTTGGAGCATGCATGAGAAACTAGCATGTCCATACTGCATGAAAAAAACAAAGCATTCACGTTAATAAATGGAGGTAAAGCTTCTTTTTTTGACTGTCACCATCGTTTCTTGCCACATAATCACAGGTACAGAAAGAACATAAAAGATTTCTTTGTTGGCAGAGTTGAAAAGGATGTTGCACCCCCGTATTTTTTTGGTGAAGAATTGCATGATGTTGTAAAATTATACGGTGACATTGTCTTTGGTCTCCAATCAAGTAAGCAGAAGTTCCCTGGTTTTGGTTTGACCCATAATTGGGTAAAGCAAAGTATCTTTTGAGAGCTTTCTTATTGGAAGACCAATCTTCTTTGCCATAACCTTGACGTCATGTACATTGAAAAGAACGTGTTTAAGAACAGTTTCAACACCGTCATGGATGGAAGGGAAAGACAAAGGAAAAAATCAATGCTAGATTGGATGTAGCTTTGTTCTATAACCGTCAAAATATAGAGTTGGTTTGTGATGAGTCAGAGGTCGCAGAACCAAGAGCAAGCTTCGTGTTAGAGAAAAACGCACAACTACTAGTCTACAAATGGCTTAAGAGTCTACGTTTTCTGGATGGACATGCCTCGAACATATCAAGGCTGGTTAATATGGAGGAATGTAGATTGTATGGAATAAAAAGTCATGACTGCCATGTGTTTATGCAAACACTCATCCCATTAGCTTTTCGTGATTTGTTGCCAAAGGGGATATGGGATGAACTCACGGAGATCAGTCATTTCTTTAGAGATTTATGCTCCAGCAAGTTGAATGTTGATCACATTGAGAGGCTTGAAACGAATATCATCGAGACACTATGCAAACTTGAGATGATATTCCCTCCATCATTTTTTGACTCAATGGAGCATTTCCCCATACATCTACCGTTCTAGGCAAAAGTTGGGTAACCGGTCCAGTATAGATGGATTTACCTATTCAATTGGTTAGATATTACAATTGCAATGTAATTCATATATAAAAGTATTTTCTTTGTTTTTTTCATTGAAAATACTTGATTAATTCAATGCAGGTACTTGTTCAATCTCAAGAAAAAGGTTAAGAACAAGACGCATGTTGAGGCTTTGATATGTGAGGCCTATATTGTTGAGGAGATCTCAACATTTATCTCGTACTATTTCAAACCTCATCTGAGAATGAGAATCAATCGCGTTCCACGGCATGATGATGGCGGTGAAGTGTCTTCCAGTTGGAACTTGTCAATATTTTCCAATCATGGACGACCCACACCTAAAAATGTCGTAAGAGGAAGATATTTGTCAGAAATAGAGTTCAAATAAGCACACAATTATGTTCTATTTAACTGTGATGAGCCGAGACCTTTTATTTAGTAAGTGTCTATATGTGTAATACTAATTAAACTTTGTCAATAATATACTGTTAATTAGATATTGTCAATATAATACACTCATTACCATTTACAGGGAGCATCGACAATATTTGTTGTCCAATAACTCACAGCTGACCGAATCCCAGATCTTTCAATTACAAGATGAACAATTTGCCACATGGTTCACAACACATGTAAGCACTATCACAAACTCATTCTCACTTGCAAAATTATTGTATGCATGTCATTACGTGATTCTCGTTTATTGTTCATTGATGTACATTATATACAAGGTTTATCAAATGAAAAGGGGTGCTGCTAAGTCATTGTCTTCACTAAGCCTGGGCCCTGAAAGAAAGTTAAGTGCTACAACGAGTATTTTGTTAATGGATATGTTTTCCATACTGAAGAATATGGGCATGGTAGAAAGACATACAATAACAGTGTTTGTCTTAAGGGATCGACTAGTAGTGAGTTAGAAGTTGACTACTATAGTAGATTAGAAGAGGTCGTCGAACTGCAATATCATCTCGAGCAGAATAGTGTTTTTATTCAAATGCTATTGGTATGACATGACTGACAGAGGAATCAGAGTTTATTCGCACTATAGTCTGGTCGAAAATCAACTTAAAAGCTAGACTCCGCAATGTAAACGATGTCTTTGTTTTCGTAAAGCAATGTCAACAAGTTTATTACACATGCACCATTTCTTTTAGAAAGGATCGATCAAGAGTGGATTGGGTGTTAAATTTAAAAACGAAACCCAGGGGTCGTTTCGAGCTTGTTTAGGATGAGAACGAAGATACAAGTGTGCAAGATGAAGTTTTTCAAGTTAGTGAGTTGGTTGAACCATATCGAGTTGCTCCTTCGGTTGACTTGGAAGAAAATTCAAATCTTCATGTTTTCGATGATAGTCTTGTTGATGTTGACGTAGAGGAGTTGAATGTTGTTTTGAGCTCTAGTGGACAAGCAAATGTCGATCAAGATGATGACCACATTGAAGATTGCGATGAAGGTGATGACTATTCAATCAATGACGACGAAGAAGAAAATTCTGACTAACTATCAGAATGAAGTCCTGTGTAAAACCCTTTTTTCATGTAATATAGATTATGGATGATATATTTTGTAACACGAAATATGTATTGTTTAAGCATTGCTGTTATTGTTTTGTGCGATGGACAGTTTACCATTTAAGTGTTTGCAGGGACGTAAATAGGCAATACAAATATAATTTTTCTTGTACACTTACCGACATCCATACCGACAGAATAAGGTCCGTCGGCATTTTATAAAGAGTTCGAAAATAATTACTTGAAATATCACAATTATCGACGTACATACTGATGAAATAAGGTCTGTCGGCATTTCATAGAGAGTTCAAAAATAATTATTTGAAATACCACTATTACCGACGTACATACCGATGGAATAAGGTCCGTTGGCATTTTACAAAGAGTTCGAAAATAATCACTTGAAATGCCACAATCACCAACGGAATAAAGATTGTCAGTCATTTGTCGGCGGATAATATTACCGACCAAATCACCGATGGACTGTGCGAATTCCAAAGGGCGGTGCATTAAATGCATCTCTGACCGCGTGAATTTACCAACGGAATTACCGATGGATATCAAAAAATATGGAGGGTAATTAAAAATGTTGGTGTTAAATTCAAAAATTACCGACGGATTTTTAAAACGTCACCGACGGACTAAATTAAAATAATATTTTTTTTTATATTTGTCGGTGAATTCGTCGGTAAAACTGCCCTATAAATCATAGTGTCCGTCCCTTCAGTTCATTTTTTCATCTCTTCCGTTCTTCACCTTCAATTTTGATTTTTTTCCTCTCATTTCTCAAGGCTTTCACATACAATCTCTAGCAAGTGTTCTTGTAAATCTTCATCAGATTAAAAGGTATGTGTTTCCTCTATTTCATTTTACTTTAAGGGTTTTTTTTTTTAGTTTTTTTTTATGTTTTATGTTTTGGTGTATTTTTATAATGTAGATAAGGCTTGAAATCAATACATTATTAAGGTATGCATGTTTCATTCCTAAATTCTATAGTTTTTTTTGAATTTATTGAATATATTTTATTGTTGTATTGGTATAATTATTGAATAATTTGTTGAATTGTAATTGTTAATATTGAATTTACCTTAGAATAAGTAATTGAATATGTTGGAATAATTAGTAATTTTACTACATTATTGCATGATTTGTGTTTAATTATTTGCATTAATCTTAATTGTTAGTCTAGAGTTTTTGTTGAATTTATTGAATATTTTTTATTGTTTGTATTTATATAATGATTGAATAATTTGTTGAAGTAATTGAATATGTTGGAATAATTAGTAATTTTACTACATTATTGCATAATTTGTGTTTAATTATTTGCATTAATTTTAATTGTTAGTCTAGAGTTTTTTTTTTAAATTTATTGAATATTTTTTATTGTTTGTATTTATATAATGATTGAATAATTTGTTGAATTGTAATTGTTAATGTTGAATTTACCTTGTAATTAGTATGAATGTTATATGTATAGATGTTATGTTATATACAATATTAGTATAAATGGAGTCAATTGGTTGTGGCTTTTGTCAATATTTACAGGTTTGTGGATTTGGGTAATATCCAGTATAGGGGAGGTGTTGTAGATTTTTTTTAACATTCGAAGTTAATTATATAATTATTTGTATACAATTGTGTAGATGCGTAGAACGAAAACCAGAGCTAGTCACTAACATATGGTTGCAGCTAGTTCTCCTAGCAGCGAGGATGACGTATCCTTAGGTGCCTCTCAAGAAGAGACACCTACGCCACCTGCACCTTCAACCAATGCTACCTCTTCCAGCGCGGGTTCACAGTGCAGAAGTGGCGTGCCTTCGCAGTGGAATCAGTTCACCCACAAGTACGAGGCACAATGGAAGGACGACCTTTCAATGTAAGTTTGTTAAGGTTTTAGTTTTTTCTTTTAAATTATAAAATAATTTATGAACAACTAATCAATATTTCATGAATTTAATTTATTTTCAGGTTCACAAACATTGAGGCCGCTCGAGTAATATCATCGGCGTTTAAATCGTCGATGGAGATTCCATTATTTCAATGGAGTCAGGTATCCAGACATCCTGAATGGATAACTCAAATTGATGCATGGTTTAACAGATTTGAGGTTGGTGTTAGTTTCTAATTTCCAGCTTATATCTAATAATTTCTTAATATAATTGTAACTAAATTATTATTTTTATTTATCTAATTATTTATACACATCACAAATTCGTCTAGGACAGGGCGCATGACAAAGTTGTGAGGAGGGTGTGGGAAAATCACGCTGCAACGAGGTAACATAAAAAACAATACAAGATTTTTTTAGAAAAAAATTTATGTTTCAACTTCTAATTTCTCGCTATGGAAGTAGGTTGCGTGATTTTTGGTATGAATCACAAAAAAAGGCAAAAAAAACTGCGAGAGATAGGGTTCTCCAAGGCTGGAACGACGTGGCGGTTTGGAGGGATTTTAAACCGATATACATCCTGAAAGATATATGGCCGCACTATCTTGAGCACGTGATGTCTGAGCGGTTCACACAAAGCTCATAGTCCGGTGCTGGTAAACAAAATAGGCCAATTCATGGCTCGGTGACAACGCACATCGGCGACTCTGTTCCGTTTGCTACACATGCGAAACGGATGGTAAAATTAATTTAAAAAAATATATCGTTAGATTAATTTGTTGTTAATTAATATTTTTTCATTATAGGCTACGTCTCTTGGACGTGAGCTGAGTCCGATGGAGCCATTTGTGGAGACGCATGTGCGAAGTCAAGACCGCCAAAAAGAGGCGCAACAGTTCATTGACAACCGTGCTCAACACTTCGTGGTATGTTTGTTCAACCATTTTATTTTGTAAGTTATTAATTTTATTGAATTTAATATGATGACTACTTTTTATTTTTATTTTTAGGAGATCTATAATAGCCAATTGAGGGAGAGATATGAGGACGATCCTTTGACCCTTCTGGAATTCGATCTGGATTTGTGGATGGAGGTTGGATCGTCTGGTGGATCCAATAAAAATCAGGTTTACGGGTTCTCTAACACTACGACTGAGAACTTGCGGGCGGCCCATAGAGTTTCCACCATTGGGAGCTCCCAATCAGCATCGAGCACCCAATCTAAGGAGTTCGTGGCCTTACAGCAACACACGACTCAGCTCACCAAAAAATACGACCACCTATTAGCGGAGCATGCACAACTCAAAACGGAGCATGCACAACAAAAGGCGGAGGATGCACAACGGTATGCACAACTCAAAGCAAAGCATGCATAACATCATGCACAACAAAAAGCGGAGCATGACCAGCTTCGCGAATTTGTCATGAACATGACGTCACAGAGTGGTGATACATGTGTGCCTACTCCTTTTTGGTTGTATAACAACCAGCCTCCTCCTTCTCCTTTAACTCCACCATTATGTTAATTTGTAATTAATATTATTTAACTTTAATAGTTAATTTAACATTTTTTTTAAACACATTCAGTTTGTAATGAATATTATTTAATTTTATTTCTTTTGTTTTTGATGTTTAATAAAAATTTTATTTGCATCATTAGTTTTTTTTAATTACCATTAATTTATACAATTTTATATTATGTATTCTAAATAATTTTTTAAAAACAGATTTAAAAATAATCACAGAGGGTTTTACCGACGGAATATATTCGTCGGCATTTGACATAGCTGCCACAGTCACCGATGAATTTACAGATGATTATATTCGATCGGTATTAGAGACTCACTGTCAACTTTACCAACGGACATAATCCGTCGGTATTTTACAGTGCCTGCCACAACGACTGACGAATTTACAGATAGAGATCTTCGGTCGGTATTCCAAACATTCATTGACAATTTTACCAACGGTTTTAATCCGTCGGTATGTCACACTATCACCGACGGGCTAAAATACGTCGGTATATTTCAAGCGGGAAATTTTTTTTGGCACACAATTTCTGTCTGTAAAACCATCGGCAAATTTTTTTTTATTTTTCCGACCGATATAGCGACGAACTATGGTATTACTGACGAAAGAAAAGTCGATGAACGTATTCCATCGGTGATGATGTCGGTAAATAAATTACCGATGAGATCTTAATCACATACCGATGGAATATTTCCGTCGGTAAAACTGTTAAATCTTGTAGTGCATGCTCTTGGGCTATATTTGTTTTCTTTTATAAAAGGCATAAGACATGTAATTTGCCCCTTATTTGAAAAACAAAGAAAAAAAGAAGTGACATGTTAACTATTGGGGCAAATAATGCGTCTCCTACTATACCCAGCTTAGAATCCGACCATCACTATAGTGGTTAGAAAATCATGAGATAAGGTTTTTTTGAGTCGAAAATCCATTTTCAACCAAAAACACCTAATAAACACTATATAAGTCTTCCTAAACCACTAGTAACCTCAAATTAACCCAAAATCACTCAAAAAACAAAAATCAACCGAATCGAAAAAATCAAAATGAAACCTGATATCCTTTTCAGACATGTTTATAGGAAAAAACCACCACCATTAAACTCCCCTTGTTGAACGAAACTTGTTGATACAAAGTTTGACCACTTTTGCTGTCGGTATCATGATAACCAATAATTTTCTCTCTTTTGTTGATTTTTGGTAACTTTCTCTCTTCTCTTTTATACATGTTTACAAGGTAAAACCACCACCATCAAACTCTCATTGTTGAATGGAACTCATTGACACCAAGTTTGACTATTTTTATTGTCGGTATCGTGACAACAAATAATTTTCTCTCTCTTTTGCCTTTCCTGGTAACTTTCTTCTTTTTTCTCTAACTCATGAACTGAAAAATAAACAAAATGAACTTTTAGACCAAAATAAAAAATTTCATGAATTTGGAATGAGCCATATATTTTCTTCATGTTTTAATAAGAAGCTTAATCATATAATTAGACCATAAAATGATGCAATCAAAAAAGAAAAAAGTTCGAAAATTTTAAAAAATTTGGTCAAAAAGGTCTTTTAATTTTTGTTAATGAAACCCCAAAGCTAAAACTTATAGACTTAAATTAATTTAACAAGGTGAATAATATAGAAACATTTCTACGAGGAAAACCAATTATTAATATAATCTACTTGCACTTGTTGGACCTGCATTGATAAACTAAGTGTGTGTTTAGTATTGTAATAGCTTTTATGGTTGTGATTTGAAAATATAAATTTTAAAAATGTTATAAATTATAATTTGTCTCAAACCTAAGATTTTACCATAATTTAAGATGACAATCAGGTTTAAGCAATGAATATCTAAAAACTTTTGAAATTGTGGTCAACCCAAAAGCATCTCCAACCTCATAACACCATAATACCAAACAGAGCCTAATATGCTTTTAATAACTTCATTATTTTATGACTTCCATATTGTCTAGTGATAATATATAAAATTTGGATTATTCTACAAAACCTAATAGGTTAGACCTAAGATATGGATAGAGCCTAATCAATAGTAATGGAATGGCCACACGTCCCCCCAGATTGATCTTGCATCTATCTTTAGTGAACTGGTCATATGTACTTTTAGACTAATCTTGTGTCCTTTCTTATTCGACTGGCCATGCATTCTCCCTCAATGAATTGGCTACACATCCCTTTGGACAAGGGCTATAACCTCAAACAAAGCTTATACCCCTCTATAAAGCTTATACCTTTAGACAAGGTTTATAACCTTGGATAGTATGGCTTTAAATATAGCTTATATCCTGAAAAAAACTTATACCTGACTTATACACTTAGACAAATTTATACACTTAAATCCAACTGCTACACCTAAATACACCACCCTATAATCAAACTTGATTTATTTGCCACCAACTACAAAGATAAAATATACATGCATTAAATGAAGGCATGCCCTCCTATCATAATTTAGCCCATATAACGACGTTATCAAATGTTCATACTTAATGGATGGCCTTGGTCAACAATGAACAACTAGTTATTGAGAGTTGTTATCCCAAATGATGACTTCTAAGAATGATGTCGTAATGTTTTTCCCTCTCTACCCTTGTCTTCATATAGGTTGGTGTTGTTTATAGCTATATAAATATTTATGAGTCATTAGGTAAAGGGTCCCAACCTCTCGATCATGTTCTTCTTCTTCAATCTCTAACACTCTTTCCTTACATATTCTTTGCAAACACACACAACACAGACTCTAAGGCTTCATTCCTTCTATAATCGTGCTAATTTAAGAATCATAGAGTCCCTTAAGCTTAACATTAGACTTGTTTTATAGATATTCATGAAACCCAAATATAATAATCTTAATCTCTTAACTTACCCATCAACTTTGGAAAAACCTCAATCTTATATGTTTTTTCAAGAAACCTTATATCAAGAGTTCGTACTAGTACAACTAATAATAAACTCCAACCAAACTATAACATCACTATAGAAAAAAAGTAAGTGCTAAGATTTAAAAATGTATCAATTTAATGCATTTTCTTTTAAATATCACATACAATACATTAGCAAACAATATTTATATGCTTTCTCTTTCTTTTATTTAAAGAAATCTATATGCATTTTTTGGTTTCCAAGCCAAGAGCAACCTTTTCAAATCTAACTGTTTTTTTTTCCACATGTGTCCTTGTTTGAGTGAAAAAGTAATGGATATTCTTTATGGATCAAGACAGGTGTCCAAATAAGAAAAAAAATGTAAATTCAACTATTTTAAAATTATATGTTCAATAATCTCTCCATTTTTCTCCGATTAGGATAAAAAAATTACAATGGGTTTTATAGATCAATTTGTTCTAAAGTAAAAAAAATGTTCAAGCATAGCTAGCATTTGAAAAAAAAAAGGATTAAAACATATGGGAGTTGACCTGATGTGACTTGGTCGATTTGATGGGTTCATAGCCAACCTGAACGACCAGTAAAAATATAACTTTACTAAAAAAAATTCAAGACTACATCCCCTTTTTAAAAATTATTGAAATGACAACTTATTAAATCATCCATGCCAACTTGGGTTAACTTGCAGAATTCATAACCTGAGTTATAAGATCATGATAACTCTATGTTGAAGCTTAATTTTCAATCAACCTAATGTTGAAGGATGAAATTGAAAAAAAATCAATTAAAAAAATGAATTTATTCAACTTGAGTTACCCTAACAAATCAATAATCTGAGTCATGAGACTAGAAAAACACTTTAAAAAGTAAATCAAAACAAATTATGAAGTCCAATTCCCAATCAACCCAATATTGAAGGTTAACATTGAAAATAATCAATTAAAAAAGAATACAAAAGAGACCCAAGTTAACTTGAGTTAATTTACCAAACCCATAATTTGGGTTATTAAACTAGGATAGCTTTATAAGAAATAAATTTAAAAAACAAGCCTAGTCAACCTGGGTTTCCTAGCCAAACCCGCTACGCTAGTCATGAGATTAGAATAAACTTATATAAAGTAAGTTAAAACAAATTATGAAGTACAATTTTCAATTAACTCATTGTTAAAGAATAAAATAAAAAAATCAATATAAAAAAACACAATAAAACAACCTCAAATAAAGTTAACTCGCAAAACTTGGAATAAAGGTCATAAAATTAGAGCAACCTAATAGAAAGTAAAACGAAATAAATCATTAAACATATTCTAAAAGAAAATGGTGTTTTCCTATAGAAATGATATAATTGTAATTTTTGCTAATTGTTTTTACTTAGTGGAGGCAAAATTATAATTTTTAGATTTTTTTTGAGCAAACAAGTGTTTCTTATATTTTTTTTTCTCTTTATACTTGGTATTTTTATCATTTTAGACTTGATCTATATAACTATTTTTTTCTTATCTTCATTTTTTGTAATATTTTTTTCAGTTTTTCCTTTTTTTTCTTGTCATATTTTTTTTGAAAAAAATATTTTTAATTTTTACACGTTAAATATTTATCACTCTACAATGGACTTATTTATATCATTTCTTTTGTTCTTATCTTTTCAAATCTAGAAACAATGTAAAAACACTCCAAAAACCAAATATCACACTAAATCTAAGAAAACTTTATGAACTCTGATCTATTTTTTTCTGCTTGATGAAAAAACCATTATCATTAAACTCTTTTATCCTTTTTCTTTGGTGGAATATTGTGCTAACCATAATATTATCTCTCTCGTCATCGTTTCTACTAAGTTTCTCTTTTCTCTCTGAAAACATAAGGATTGAAAGGTGATAAAAATTAAATATGGAAAACCGAAAAATAGAATAATAAAATACAAATATAACGAAAGAAGAACACAAGAGATCGAAGATAATATCTTCATGTCACCTTAGCGATGCAATGATATGAATAGTGCCTTTTATTTCTGGAGCTACAGTATCCTTGCTATTTAGTTTTTATAAATTATAATATATATAATTATAATTTAGCCAACCGTCTTGGAGTATATATATTGTCGGAGAAAAATGTTTTTTTACATTGTCAGAAAAGAACAAACAGGCATCATTAACTTGTTTTCTAATAATAAGAAAAATATAAATTGTAAATTTAAAACTTAACGTGTATTTTAAATAAAATAAATTAATGTGTAACTAAATTTTAAAAGAATCGTTAACGTTAACTAAATATCAAGTTATGAAACTAAAAAATATACAAATTAAAATATTTGATATTATGTTGTGGGAGCCTTTAAATTTATTTCACTTAATGACATAGAACTAATTTATTTATAAAAAGATAATAATTTAAATTTTATTAAAACAAACTAATTTTTTTAGTATAAATCTTACTTTTCTTATTAATATCTTTAATTTGAACAAAAAAAATCTAACATTTTATTGTATGTTATTTATTTAATAAAAACCAAAATAAAAAAGAAGACATACCAACAAAGAAAAATATAAACAATTTTAAAAAAATATCTTTATCATAATTGATGTCAACAAGCAACTTCACCCGCATGTTTTTTTAATTGTGTTATATTATAATTATGAGATATGATCTAAATTGTTATGAGTTAAAACTATATTTAAAATGATATTATTTTAAATAAAATAAAAATAAAAACTAAAATAATGTATTTAATGCAATTTTTTAAAATAAGTTTAGAACTAATTCGATTAAATTAATTAAATCGCAAATTAACTTATCATTATCATTTTACTTGAATTTAATAAGATTAACTTACATTTTTATTAAAAAACCAGCTTGTACTATATTTTAAATTGATATATTAATAGATTGATCGTGATACACCGGGACAAGTTTAATAACTTAATCTCAAACTCATCCTTTTAATTTATTAATTATTTAAAATACATTTTTTTATATTGTTAAAAAAAAAGAGAGAAAAGATTCGGTATTACCGCTAACAAACATGTTGTGATGTGTCATGGCCCACGCACCTTAAAAAAAAAAAACATGAAAAAAAAAAAACCAATTTAACTGTCTCCCTCCATGCCTCAGGCGGGTGAGTGCCTGTCTCGTTAGTGAATCCCAAAGCCACAAAACAAAGAAAAAAACGTCAAAATTCTCCTTAGCCTTTGATTTGAAAGGTTAAGAGGGAGCGAGCGAGCCTGAAAATGCAATGGCAATGTGGGTTTCTTAAATGGTGGACAGTCTGAGAATAAGCACAACAATATTGGGTTTATCAAACCTAGCGGTGGTGATTGTTGGTGGGGTGCTTTTGTTTCCTGTATTTCCTGGTTGTGACGTTGACAGAATAACTATTCCTGTTGTTATGGTGTCTTTGGCTGCTGCTTTCAAAATCTTTGCCATGTTTAACTCTGGGATTGCCCAAAAGGCTACTGCCATTACCATTCTTGATTCTCCGCTCCTGATACTTCTGTTGTTGACTCCATTAATCTCCTTCGAAGACGGGTATATATCTGCTCTCTCCTTTCTTTGTTTTTTAAAAGGGGTTTCTTGTTTCTTGTTGTTTGAGCTCATTTCAGCTGAGAATGGTTTCAATGGGTTTCGGAATGTGTTATGTCTAATTGGTTTTAGAGGATGGTTTTCAGAAATGGCTTGTCTTTCTCACTTTTGTTTTTGGCTAATTTTTTATATAGAGGATTAGAATGTTTAAGAGCCGGATGGCAAGGATACATGTTCAGTTACTAAAAAAATGTGAAATATCAATCATAGGCTTGTCTTTCTCCTCTTTGTCAGAGTTAAATAAGAGAAGACTTGAGTTAATCTGGTGACACGAGGTACTGCTCGTGATTGGATCACTAAGGAGTTCCTTTTTAGAAACATTGCTTTAGTGGGAAAGTAGTTGTAGAGTTTTTCTGAGAGCCACGTTCCCTTTGGCTTTAGATGATTTGGACTAGCCATGGTTCTCAGCAAAATGGTTTAAGATGCAGTGTGCTGGAGCCTATGTTACTTTTTATCATCATACAGGGCAACCCCCTCTTTCTTCTTTAGAAAAATTTATGGTTAGTTTTGGTGTTCACTTTTGGAGGATTTTTGTGGAGGGGACTTTCCTATCCCTATAACTGAGTAAACTCCCAGTTTCTATGTAGTGGATGGAGATCGATGGTGTTTCTTGAGAACTCCATTTTGTATTTTTGGAATTTAAAGAAATAAGATAATGGAAATCTCTACTCTTACCCCCACATCCTTGATTCTTAGCTTGTACTGTAGATTGGAGGGTTTGGATATCTTTTATTGCATTCCTTTTTCTTAAATGTCTTGTTCATTCTTCTTACTTCTTTAATTTCTTATTAACTATATTTTGAAGGCCCAGATACCTAAAGTTTTGGACTTTTGTTTCGTAGGTGGTTCTTAGTTGGACAAACACCACTGCTTATAATGGATGAGAAGACTGTACAAGTTTTTGATTCTTGATGTGCATGTTGAGTGTTTTAAGAGTGGTGAGAATAGTGAATATTTTCCTACAATTTTTTGTTACTTGGAGCGCATGTGATAGGCCTTTTAGTGTTTGTGCTGTCCAGGTCATCCTTTCTGTAACTTTCTTGAATAATGGGTTCTCCTATGATCTTCAGAGAATTTGTTTGTGAGGTGATTGCTGGGAGAAAGATAGTTTTCTTTTTAATGAACAGAAACAATGAAATGATTTAAGGATCGAGCAAAAGGGGATTTGAGTAGTAAATTTTGGTTTCTTTGTAAATTGTTCAAAGCATATTTCTTCAGCTAGGTTCAAGTATTGGTGAACATTCGTGTGATGCAAAATTTAAGTAGGGAATGTGCTTGAACATTTTATTTTGACCTTACAAACGTACCTAAATAAACTTCGCCAGTCTGCTTTTTTTTGTAACTCAATTTAATAAAAACAAATTTCTCACTGGACAGCAGAGGTACAAAACATGGCTTTGATGGAGTCAGTTTGCGTTGGCAATGACTCTACTGCAAACTGCGACTGCAATTTACCTTGTGTTTAGAGTGGCTGAATTTATGTCTCATGATGGAACATCAAGTAAATGTCTCACAGGTAAAAAGAGTTAGTTTGTTTATATGTTCTTATAGTGTTTATTATTTTATGTGAACAAGATCAGTAGCAATGCTTGTTTCTGCGCTATTTCATCATTACCGTCACTGTTCTTCCATCTGTTAAATGTTAGCTCAATCATTGTAAACTTCTACAATTCTGAATCTACATTTGTTGGCTCAAGTAAACTTCTACAATTCTGAATCTACATTTGTTGGCTCAAGTATCTTCTGTAGAAGGTGTTGAAAATCTGATTTTTATTGAAACTCAAGATGGGAAATGGAATCTAGAGTGGAGCAGAGATTACCGGATTAGGCCCTCCAAAAGGAGATTGGCTGATAATTAGATTGAAGTTATCAAGATCAGCCTCCACTTGAATTCTAAGGCTTAAAGTCAAAGTAATAAAAAAAAATCAAGGAAATTGTTTGGAGTTCATGTTAGTTTGGCTAAGAAATTGGGGAATGAATCATTAAATGTAGCAAGAAATTATGAAGATCCCCCTGCACCATTCTCTCCAAACTGGAAGGTAATTCTTCTTATCTGCACTTTTTCAGAGCATAAACTAGCTATAGAGCGTTTTGCTACCTTGCAATGGAGTTCCACGGCTGATAATTGCAGCATTTTGAGCCTTTGTTGAGATTTTTGGTGGACCTAGGTGGCAGATTATATAGGATTTGATCATGTGAAGAGGCAATGATTTGGTCTCACAATCAGTTACCATTTAGCTTTACTAATTTTGGAGTTGTGTTATTACGCTGAATATTTTTTGTTTATGGCATTCCATGTTTATTTCAATTCATCATCATTGAAAGTTTCTATTTAACTTGGATTCTGTTTCCATTTAGTTAGGGAATATCGGCTATAATACACCTATGAATTTGTTTTCCATTAGCCTTTTTGATGAACAAACTTTGGCTCCTGAATTTGTTTACATGTCTTCCATTAGCCTAGCAGATGCTAGAGTGCATTTCTCTTCTCCTGCAAAAATTTTAGTTCTTTTGAAAAACGTTTCTGATGCAGGGACAGCTTCAAATGGTAACAAGTGGAAGACAAAACTACTCATTCCATTTGTTATCACAGTTTGTTCTGTTCCACTAATGCATTGTTTTGTGGGACCTGCGGTCCTAAGATGGAGGTCTTTTTATGAAACCCAAGATGATGCATGGAAGGCACACTATCAGGAGGTGTTTGACCATGGAATCCGTGAGGCTTTGTGCTGCCTGGGGCGTGTCAAATACATGTATGCTTCTCTGCATTGGATTAACCTCTGATATTGAATTTTTTTCAACTATCTGACAGTCAACTTCTTTATCCAATTCCTCTAGGGGGGCGCCTTAGGAAGATGAAGTTTACTCAGTAGCACGATTGTTGGGTGATCTTGTTGCCTATCGTGCATCAGGCACTGGGCATTGGGAACTTCTAGCAGGTTTGTTTTCACCTCATGCAGTTGCATGTTGCTTATTGAGTTGTTGGTATTCTATAATCTCTATCATAATATGAAGATCTGTTAGGTAATGCCATAAAGTTTACTCCAGGAGCACCCACCAGTACTATACTATACGATGGAAATTAAGCCATATATATACGATGGAAATTAAGCCATATATATGAAACTAAGCTCCACTTAAGAGATTTAGGAAATAGAGAACAGATAAAAGAAAGGTGTTGTCAGTAAATTGGCAATTTGTCCATGTGGCTAAATTTCAATGGAAGTTGTACTAAGTGGTCAATACTCTTGGAGTACTGAAGTTTTTCTCTTGCCAATTATGTTCAAGCTCAAGGTTTTCTCTACCAGACCTAAAGTCTTGATTCATTTGTTTGTTCCTAAAATTCATTTTATTGCCTAACTATGACTTTTTTTAGTCATAAACTAGAAAATCTCACTCTGTAATTGGGGTATTAGAAATGATATTGGACTGGAGCCTTCTCCCATCATACTGGATTTCTACATTGCATTTAGTTCAATCACGTTTTGGAAGAGAGTACTAAAATTATGAAAGAGAGTGTAATCAACAGAAAAGAAAAGAGATATTGGTCTCTTTAAAGCGTAAATGGGACTATTTGTTATACAGTCTCAACTCATTGGACATCTAAATAGGATACAGCAGAGTCACTGTTGCAGAGATTCTAAAACAATCTTTATCAGAAGATGCATGTTTTTAATTGCAGACACACACCACACGCATTCCCACTCACATGTTCTTCAAATTCTGAATAGTCTTTTCATCTTTACTATTTCTGATTTTCACAAACTTCTTAGTTTAAAGGGCATCAGAGCTGATTATATCCATTCCTTCATCACATTCATAATCAATCATGTGAAGAAGATCCGACTTGTTTGTGCAAGGGGCATTCACTTGAGAAGGGGTGTTGAATGGTTGTTTCCACATCAGTGTTATAAGGGACTTGATATTGGTTTACATGTTGAATGGAAGATGCTTCGCACACTGAAATTTTGCAAACAAACGTGGTGTCCAATGAGGCTTCCCACACATATACCTTGTAACTTCCATGTTATGGAACCTATGACATCTCTGTGTTCGTAATAGCCTATGGATTGATGCATGAGCACACTTCTTAAATAATCATTTGCAAGTGTGTTTGTGGTTTGTTTTGTAAGATTGGCATTACTCGTACTGATAGGTGTCCTTGATGGATTTAGTTTTGCTGTACTCTTGGTAAGTTGATTTGGTTTTTTTCTGATCTCCATGCTGGGGCCGATAAGTCAACCATTTGTTTGTTGGGAAAGTAGAGTGTACTTGTTTCTCTAGGACCTATGTCTGTCTGGGTTTGATTATTGAGATAATGAGAAAGTGAATTCCATATCATGTATGTGTCATTAATGAGCCCCACAGCTGTTTAGATTCACCATTTACTGCTGCTGCTGATATCTTTTAACTTGTTCATCCACAATTCATTACATGAAAAAGACAACTCAGTTCTTCGGTGTATACTGTCGCCTAAACTCTGAAGTCTCCGTCTATTGTTTTCTTTGTTCTCTAGTATAGCCTTTTGCATACCTTAATTGTGGTACGCAATTTGTTTTTAGTGATTATTTTTAATTTGGTTTAAAAAATAAAAAAAAAAATCAAACAGTTTTTTTTAAAAAAATTGAAATCGAATCAAAACTGGTTTAAACCAACCAGTTTTTTAAAATAGAAATCGGTTCAAACTGATTAGACTTGGTTTAACTTAATTTTTTTTAATTTGAGTTCGATTTGATTTTTTCAGTCTCAAATTTATAAAAACAAAACCAAACTGATCAGATTTTTTAAAATTCTAATCGGTTTAATAATTTTTTTTATGGTTGGATTTTTTCAATTATTATTTTTTTTTCTTAATTTAATTAATTTTTAGATATTTTTGATCACCCTGCTATTTCTGCAGGTGTAGCTTTGTTGCAAAGGCATAGTGAATCACCTAAATCTCATGATGAAATGGTAGAAGCACCCAAAGAAAAGATTCGGGGGGCCTTTTCTTTCCATCAATTCGCTGAAGCTGCATATACTGTACTGTGATTCAACTTTCTAATTAGTCTTAAGTACTGTGGGGGGCCCG